>Ga0304729_1000020_pt1 | contig 111827 bp, 154 predicted proteins | sample C_131016_MF_Meta_FD_190475 | JGI IMG/M metagenome (GOLD analysis project Ga0304729, IMG submission 190475) | Freshwater microbial communities from Lake Croche, Canada to study carbon cycling - C_131016_MF_MetaG (v2) (version 2) | ecosystem: Environmental > Aquatic > Freshwater > Lake | place... | reverse complement strand
AGTTTATGCTATGCACCACTACGATAATCCGCAGTGTCATAACATAGAAGAATTCGACAAGGATCTAAGGATATTTCTTTATCTGAAGAAACTTATTACAAGATATAAGCAGTCGGATGAACTTCGAGAGAGGTTGATCCTTAATCACATTATAGTACTCTACAATGTATTCGGCGATGCAGCCACTAATATGTTGTTTTATAAGATTGATGAAAAGTATTGGGATGTTCTTGTAACATTCCTTGTTTATCTTGAGAGAATGCCTGAGTCAGTACCACAGTATGGTATTAGGACTTCTGATATATCTCTTGACGAAAATATTATTAATGCACTAAGGAAGATATAAATGGCATCAGCTTTAATGGACAACATAATTGCAGCAAAGTTGCTGTATATGTTAGTCACACCTTTTGATAAGACAGATGCCTACAGACTTGGTATAGTAGATGCCAAGGGTAAACTGTTAAAGCACGCAAAAGATTTAAAGACTCAAGCAGAGAAAGATGCATTCAACTATCTTACTCGCTTGATTTTCAATTTGAAAAGATTGATCAATAAACTTCCAGGTGGCGAATCAAATTTGAAAAATTTGGTTGCTGCTTACTACTTCGTTAAAGAAAAAGTAGAAACTAAAACAGCTTTTGTTTCTGAACAGCAATTTAGAAATTTGGTTCATAGACTTGATAAAGTTACTTTAGTTGAAGAAGAAATACTACTCGAAAAAGTATTGAAACAAATCGCAGAAGATGGCGAAGGTGGAGTTGCCAATGCAACTGGTGCTGCTGTTTCAACTAATGAACCAAAAATTGGTAAGAAAGATATTAAGAAATATCAAAAAGGTCAAGCTGGCGTAATCGCAGGCATGACTCGTCGTAGCGTACCTTTAGAGATTAAATAATGTGGATGTTATCCTTTGTTCCTGATGCAATTTTGCATCTTGCTGTTTATGCTATTATGCTCGCAGGGGTTGGATTATACATTGCATCATTCTTTTTGAATTTATTGCCACCAGCAATACCTTATCGTGAACCAGTAAGAATACTTGGAACACTGATAGCAGTTGCTGGTGTTTATTTTTATGGCGGATACTCCACTGAAATGGCTTGGCGTGATAAAGTTTCTCAGTTAGAAACTAAAGTTGCCAAAGCTGAAGTCGATTCTAAGAATACAAATACACAAATTAAAACTGTCTATGTTGATAGAGTTAAAGTTGTTAAAGAAAAACAAATAGTAATTGAAAAACAAATTGTCGAAGTAGCTGCAAAAATGGATGCAAAATGTGAAGTAATTCCAGAAGCATTGGACATTCTTAATGATGCAGCAAAGGGAGTTAAGAAATGAAAAAACTCCTACTCATAAGTATGTTAGTATTGACTGGATGCGCTGGGACTGCGCCAGTTAAAAGAAATTTCCCTGAGGTTCCAAAAGAACTCATTACGGTATGTGCTGATTTAAAACAAACTGAACCAACAACAAAGTTGAGCGAAGTATTGAAAATTGTGACGGAAAACTATTCGGAATACCATGAATGTAAAGCCAAAGTTGATACTTGGATTGAATGGTATAATTCACAAAAACAAATATTTGAGAGTGTAAAATAAAATGGCAATAGATATTGAGAGGATTGCTAAATTGGAAGCACAAGTAGAAGGCATTAAGGAAGATGTTGCTGCCGTGAAACAAGACATCAAAGAACTCCATTCTCGTATTACCACGGGTAATCGTGAGATCACCGATCACATCGATCGCAAGATTGACGACTTGGCAAAAAGTGATGAAGAACAACATGCAGTAATGAGCAAGAAAATCGATGGTCTTGGTAGCAGGATTGATCTTCTTGAACGCTGGAAGTGGATGATTGTCGGTGGTGCAATCGTTGTTGGTTACCTAATGGGTCACCTAGATTTCTTTGCTAAATTTTTGAAGTAAGCTGTAATCGCTTCGCAAAAGCAAGCTCTTGGGCTTGCTTTTTTATTTGTTTTAAGGTATAATTATATTATGCTACATATTGACATGAAATACGCATCTTTGTTAGGCACGAGATTGCGCAACTTTGCAAAGAAGAACGACTATCTTTGGAACTACAGTTGCCCCATCTGTGGTGATTCTAAAAAGAATCCTCGTAAAGCAAGAGGATACATCTACAAATTTAAACAAGACTTACTTGTGAAGTGTCATAAGTGCGGATACAGCACAAACATTGGCAATCTAATAAAGTATATTGATTCAAACCTATATGATGAGTATGTTGTTGAGCGATATAAAAATGGCGCAACAAGATATAATGACCACAAAGACATTGCTGAAGTACTTCCACCGACAGTTGAGTTAGATCTTGATGACTCAGTTCTTGATGAACTATCTCGCATCGATAGAATGAGAGACGACCACCCTGCAGTACAGTATGTTGCTAATCGAAATATACCCAAGGATAAGTGGAACCTGCTTTACTTCTCACCGAAGTTTAAGGCATATGTTAATAGCATAACACCAAAGTTTCCTGAACCTATTAATGATGAGCATCCAAGGTTAGTCATCCCTTACTTTAATTCGCATGGTAAAGTAATTGCGTTTCAAGGTAGGGCATTCGGTAAGGAAGAACCTAAGTATTATACCATCAAGATTGATGAGAATGAGGAGAAAATATATGGACTTGAAAGAATTGATTATTCTAAACGAATATTTGTTGTTGAGGGACCGATTGACTCTCTTTTTCTTCCGAACGCAATCGCTGTATCAGGAAGCAGTTTTGATACCCCTACTATTAGGCAGTTGCTTACTAATGCAACGATCGTAATGGATAATGAACCCCGAAGCAAAGAGATTACAAAGCAACTTGCTAAGTACATTGACAAGGGGTATAATGTAGTTATGTATCCAGATACTGTGGTAGAGAAAGATATTAATGAAATGATTTTATCAGGAAGAACTCCTGCTCAAATTCTAGATCTCATAAATAGAAATACCTTCACTGGCATGGAAGCGAAGTTAAGATTCACAGAATGGAGAAAATGTTGAAAGTAAAGTTAATTGGTTATTCTAAATCATGCGAGCCAGAACAAAACACTACGGATTTAATTGCCTTTTGCGCAAGAGTTTCTAATCCTAGTAATCAAAACAACACAGATACATCAGAGAAGTTAATTCGTTATTTAATTAAGAATAAACACTGGTCACCATTGGAGATGGTTTCTATGTGTTTAGAGATTGAAACTACTCGCGATATAGCAAGGCAGATCTTGCGCCATCGTTCGTTTTCTTTTCAAGAGTTTAGTCAGCGTTACGCTGATCCAACAAAGGAATTAGATTTTGTACTACGAGAAGCAAGACTTCAAGATCCTAAAAATAGACAAAACAGCATCGAGACAGAGAATCTCGCACTTCAAGCGTTTTGGGAAACACAGCAGGAAAAAGTATTAGAGTCTGCCAAGAGTGCCTATGAGTGGGCAATTCAAAATGGGATCGCGAAGGAACAAGCAAGAGCAGTTCTACCAGAAGGACTAACTGTTTCTCGCTTATATATGAATGGAACTTTAAGAAGTTGGATTCACTTTATAGAATTACGCAGTGCTAATGGCACTCAAAAGGAACATCAGTTAGTAGCAAAGGAATGTGCCAAGGTTATTGCCGAAGTGTTTCCAATGACTACTGAGTTTGTAGAATAACAAGAATATAATTGGAGTATTAAATGGCAGACGAAGTGCATGGCATTCAGGTTGATTACACACGAGATAGTTTATTCGACGAGTTAGGAAAAATAAGATTAAAAGAAAGTTACATGAAGGATGATGAGGTAAGTCCGCAAGAGCGATTTGCCTTTGTGTCTAAAACATTTGGGAGCAACCCTGAACATGCGCAACGATTATATGAATACAGTAGTAAACATTGGCTCAGTTATTCTACTCCCATTCTCAGTTTTGGTCGTAGTAAGCGTGGCTTGCCTATATCATGTTTCCTTAATTATATTGAAGATACAGCGGAGGGTCTAGTTGATAATCTATCTGAAACAAATTGGCTTAGTATGTTGGGCGGTGGTGTTGGGATTGGCTTTGGTATTCGTTCGGCTGATGATAAAAGTACTGGCGTTATGCCTCACCTCAAAATATATGACGCATCTAGTTTGGCATATCGTCAAGGTCGCACCCGTCGTGGTAGTTATGCTGCTTACTTATCTATTGATCACCCAGATATTATAAATTTTCTAGAGATGCGCAAGCCGACAGGCGATCAAAATATGCGCACTCTGAATATGCATCATGGAATTAATATTCCTGATCGTTTTATGGAAATTATTGAACAGTCAATGATTGATCCAAACTTTGACGACTCTTGGCCACTTGTTGACCCAGCATCTAAAGAAGTTCGTGAGACAGTATCAGCAAAAGAACTCTGGCAGAAACTGCTTGAGATGCGTATGATGACTGGTGAGCCATACCTACACTTTATTGATGAATCTAATCGCAAGATGCCACAGCATCTTAAAGATCTTGGTCTAAAAATTAATCAATCAAATCTTTGTTCAGAAATTATTTTACCAACAAATGAAAAACGCACTGCTGTTTGTTGTTTATCCTCACTAAACTTGGAGTACTATGATGAGTGGAAAGACCATCCTGACTTCCTTCGTGATATTGCTGAAATGCTCGACAATGTTTTGGAGTATTTTATTTCTAATGCGCCTACCTCCATTGAGCGTGCAAGGTATTCTGCCAGTCGTGAGCGCAGCATTGGCATCGGTGCTTTGGGTTGGCATGCTTATCTACAACGAAACAACTTGCCGTGGGAATCATCATTAGCAGTTGGTAGAAATAAAAACATCTTTAAAACTATAAGAGAGAAATTAGATGTCGCTAATAAACAACTTGGATTGGAGAGGGGTGAAGCACCTGATGCAGTGGGTACTGGGAATAGGTTTAGTCATCTTATGGCTATTGCTCCCAATGCTTCTTCTTCCATTCTTATGGGCAATACTAGTCCTTCTATTGAACCTTATCGTGCCAATGCTTATCGCCAGGATACTCTATCGGGTTCTCACCTAAACAAGAATCGTTATCTCGATAAAATTATTAAGGATAAAGCGAAAGATGAAAGTGAATATAATGAAATTTGGTCCAGTATCATTGCCAATGACGGATCCGTACAACATATGGAATCCTTGGACGAATGGACAAGAGATGTATTCAAAACAAGTATGGAAATTGACCAACGATGGCTCATCCAACATGCTTCTGACAGACAAGAATTCATTGACCAAGCCCAATCAGTCAATCTTTTCTTTCGACCCGACAGCCACATTAAATACATACACGCTGTTCACTTCATGGCATGGAAACAAAAGCTGAAGACTCTTTACTATTGTCGTAGCGATAAGATTGCTAAAGCTGATAAAGTTTCTAAGCGTATTGAGCGTGAAATTATTAAAGAAATCAATTTGCATGACCTGACGGAAGGCAATGAATGTTTGGCATGCGAGGGATAAAAAAATGATAACTAAAACAAAAACAAGACTAACTGATACACGCAATCACTTTAAACCATTTAACTACCCATGGGCATATGATGCTTGGTTGAAACATGAACAAGCGCACTGGTTACACTCAGAAGTACCAATGGCAGAAGATGTAAAAGATTGGAAAAAGAAATTAACAAATGAAGAAAAATTATTCCTCACAAACATCTTTAGATTCTTTACCCAAGGTGATATTGATGTTGCTGGTGGCTATGTTAACAATTATCTACCTTATTTCCCTCAGCCTGAAGTTCGTATGATGTTGATGGGATTCGCAGCTCGTGAAGCATTACACATTGCTGCATATTCTCATCTGATTGAAACGCTGGGTTTACCAGAATCTACTTACAATCAATTCTTGGAATACCAAGAGATGAAGGATAAACATGACTATGTACTTGATCTTTCTAGCAGGAATGGTACTATCGCTAGCACTGCTGAGCATATTGCTGTTTTCAGTGCCTTTACTGAAGGGATGCAGCTTTTTAGTTCTTTTATCATGTTGCTTAATTTTCCTCGTCACGGATTAATGAAAGGTATGGGTCAAATTGTTACTTGGTCAATTGTTGATGAAACAATGCATGCTGAGTCGATGATTCGTTTATTTAAAGAATATGTAAAAGAAAACAATGAAATTTGGAACGATGAACTAAAAGGTAAAATCTACACAATCGCTGAACGCATGGTAGAATTAGAAGATAAGTTTATTGATCTTTGCTATCAAGGTGCTGATATGAGAGAATTATCTGCAGCTGATGTTAAACAATACATTCGTTATATTGCCGATCGTCGTCTTATCTCTCTTGGCATGAAGGGAATCTTTAAGGTAAAGAAGAACCCACTACCATGGGTTGAGGAAATGATTAACGCACCAGTACACGGCAACTTCTTTGAGAATCGTGTGACTGACTATGCCAAAGGCGCATTGTCTGGAGACTGGGGAGATGTTTGGGGTAAGGCTGCGTGATAGAATTTAATACATTAAATAATTTTGGTTTTGTTAAAGAAAAACTTCCACAAGAGTTGTTCTCTAAATTAAAAACAGAATGTGAAGAAATAAAAAGTTCAAATAAACAGGAATTTATTTCTGGATTAACTGGCAATGGAGTTGCTAAACATTATCCGCTTGAACAAAATAAAAAAGAATTAGATGGTTATGCTGTTAATATGTTTAATCAATACGATTCTTATTTTAATGTAACAAACGCATCACAACTTAATAGTAAAAAACTTGAAGTTGTTAATGGCAGTACATGGGTAAATTTACAAAATAAACATGAATTTATTCCAAATCATTTCCACAGTGGAATCGCAGCTTATGTTGTTTGGGTAAATATACCATATGAACATAAAATTGAAAATCCAAATGGTGGCACTGCAGGAACATTTCAGTTTGTATATCAATCAATAATCGGAACACCTTTAATCGACTCAATTAAATTTACTAAAGAAATGGAAGGAACAATGATTATGTTTCCTGCTTCTTTAATTCATTGTGTTTATCCATTTTATACATCAGATGATGTTAGAATTTCAATTGCTGGTAATATACTATTTGATTCGGGAATTTAAATGAGAAAAGAAGCAATATGTTTTACATCTTTTTTTACTGAAGAAGAATGTTTGAAGATATGTCAATACCTAGACAGAGATGCCCATCCACAACTTATTGATGTTCCTGCCAATGTTACAAAAAGCGCAAACACAAAACTTATACCTTGGCCAAAAGCGCAGCATTATTTAAGTAATCTAAAAATATTAGTTTTAAAAACAAACGAAACAGAATTTAAGTTTGATGTTGATGACTTTGGATCTACAAATACAATAAATTATAATGTTTATGATTCTAAATATGCTGGACAGTACGACTGGCATGGTGATGCGATGGATACTCATCCAACTAAAGATAGTAAATTAACAGTTGTTGTTTCTTTATCATCAAATTATGAAGGTGGAGATTTAGAGTTTTTTATAAACAAACCAAGACCAATTAATGAATTGAGAACTGCTGGAACTGTGTTAATATTTCCATCTTATATACAGCATAGAGTAACTCCCGTAACAAAGGGAGTAAGAAAAACATTATCCCTTTGGATAGAAGGTCCAAATTTTAGGTAAAAAGATGACAACGAAACATTTCGAATGCGAAGAATGCGGTGCTGAAGGAAAGATTATTATAAAAGGATCTGATACACACTTGGAAGATATTGTGTACTGTCCTGTATGTTCTGGTGACATTTTCGAAGAAGAGGACTTAGAAGAAGACGACTAAATAAATCTACTATGTGGATTTATAAAAATAATGTTGTCGAAGAGTTGCCTGAAGATTGCGTTGGATTTGTTTATGAAATAACAAATCTGACCAACAGCCGTAAGTATATTGGTAAGAAATTAGCCAAGTTTTCCAAAACAACCTATCGAATGGTTAAGTTGAAAAACGGCACAAAAAAGAAAAAGAAAATCAAGTCGAAGATTGACTCAGACTGGATGGATTATTATGGTTCTAGTATTGAATTGAATAAGGATGTTGAAGAACTCGGAAAAGAGAACTTCAAGAGAGAGATTCTTTTCTTTTGTAAATCAAAAGCTGAATGTTCATACATTGAAGCCAGAGAACAATTTACTAGAAGAGTGTTAGAATCAATGGATTATTACAATGGTCAAATCAGTGTAAGGGTTCATGGTTCTCATATCAGAGGAAAGTTATGACATATTTACTATACTTTACTGCCGTCTGTTTATCAGCAGTGGCAGCATACTATTCAATTGCTGGATTGGCATCAATCTTTGCAGCTGCAGTTATACCTATTGTTGTAATGGGTAGCGTGCTGGAGTTTGCTAAGTTAGTTGTTGCTTCATGGATCTATCGCAGTTGGAATCAAATTCCAATACTAATGCGTAGCTACTTTGTTGTAGCATTAGTCATTCTCATGACTTTAACATCCATGGGTATCTTTGGTTATCTATCAAAGGCACACTTAGATCAAGCAGTTCCAACAGGAGATGTTGCTTCTAAGTTGGCGATCTATGATGAGAAAATCAAAACAGAAAAAGAAAACATTGATGCAGCAAGGGCACAACTTAAACAAATGGATGCTGTTGTTGATCAGACAATGGCAAGATCCGATGATAGTAAGGGTGCTGAAAGATCTTTACAAATTAGAAAGAGTCAACAGAAAGAACGCACTAATTTACTGAATGATATTGGCTCTGCTCAAGGTAAGATTGCTAAATTAAATGAAGAACGAGCACCGATTGCTTCAGAACTAAGAAAAGTTGAAGCAGAAGTTGGTCCAATTAAATATATCGCAGCATTATTATACGGAGACAACCCAGACCAAGGAATCTTGGAAAAGGCTGTTCGTATTGTAATTATTATGATCGTTATAGTTTTTGATCCACTGGCAGTCTTGCTTTTAATGGCAGCCAGTATCCCACTTAAAAAAGAAGGAGAACAAAATGGTAGTTCAACCAAAGAAACCAGCAGCGAAGAAAACGACTGCAGCGAAGCCAGCATCGAAAACAAAATCGCCAGCGAAGAAAACCACTACGAAGAAGACACCAACACCATCAACAGAATTAAAGAACGATTCTTCAGAAGATTTGGTAGTCCAGAGCCAACCAGTACCCCAAGTGTGGAACAACGACCTTCAGAAAACAGTACCAGCGCAGGAGTCACCGTCAAAGTCGACGATTCTACCGCACCAGTGGATAGCGCAGAAGTTCAAAAAACTGATTGGTCTATAAATCCTCCACCAAACGATCATCAGGAAATTGAATTAGATTCCGCTGGTCGTGTCATGACTCCAGTTCACCCAGACTTTATCGTGGACTGGAGCAATAAAGATTCATCTCCAAAAGCAGTTCTAAGGGATTCATAAACCGATATGCAACTAAATAGTTGATAATAACAACTATAATGGGTCTAGGAGAATGCAGTGGATCCCCTCACCCTTTTTGCGCTGGCCAATGGAGCAGTTTCTGCAATCAAAGCTGGATGTAAATTATACAAAGATATCAAAGGTGCTGCTGGAGATATACGGGAAGTGCTCAAAGATCTGGACGCACAGTTCCATGGTATGTATGCAGAAAAAGGAAAGACACCACCACCTGCAGCAGTCAAACAGTTTAATGAAGAAAAAGCCAGAGTAAAAGAACTAAACAAGAAAGATTCAGGTGATGTTTATTTCGAGTTGGGTCAACATCTTGGTGCTTTCTTTGACAATCAAGCAAAGTGTATAGCAGTATTTGAAGCTGAAGAAAAACGATCATATGATTTATACACAGGTGATGATTCTGTGGGTAAGCGTGCTTTACAAAGAGTCTTGATGAAAAAGAAACTTGAGCAGATGGAAGTTGAGTTGCGTGAGGTAATGATATATCAAAGTCCACCTGAGTTGGGTGCGCTCTGGACAGAAGTATTACAGCAATCTAAGATAATAAATGCGAGACAGTCTGAAGCACTAAAGCGTCATATTCAGATACAAATGCAGCATGATAGAGAACATGCCAAACTAGTTAAGAATTTAAAAGCATTTGCCAGATGGTTTGGAATGCTAATCGCAATACTTGTTTTTACTATGATTATAATGTGGTTTGTGGTACAAGACAGAATACAAAAGTATCCACAGTTGGGAACTGATTTTGTTCCTAAAACTGAAAAGCAACGAAGAATGGAAGCAGAGCCCAAGCACTATGTAGGAAGATAAATAGAAGAGCCGTAAGTCTAATAATAAAAATAAAAAGGAAGACTAAAATGGAAATGGAACAAATCAAAGATAAAATTAGTGCTGGCGAAGCCAAGGGCGCACTGATCGAAAAGGTAACATTCGCTGTGCTACCCATCATGTTTGCCTGTGTGGTATACTTGATGAACGCTTTGTCTAGTGTCAATCATCAGTTGACCATTCTCGAAAGCAAGATGCAGTTGGTAGTGACATCAGACAACAAACAAGCACCAAACATGGGTGCTGAACTGGCTCGTGAAAAACTACGCCAAGACTTTATGCAGGCTAACACAGAAGCACTATCAAGAAGCGGTGCCAACAAAGCAGTACTGGACACATTAGTATGGCGTGTTCAAGAGTTAGAAAAGTACAAAGAAAAACAAAGTAATACTGCTGGTAAGAAGTAAGTAAATGCTCGATGGAGTTAAGGCTGCTGCAACTACGCTAAAAGAAGCGCAGAAAATAGGTAAAGAACTTGGTTCTGTTGTTTCCGACCAACAAGCTGATATGGAAGCAACAATACAGAAAGAGCACAAGGCTCGTGTTACAGCAAAGTTATCTGAGGCTGCTCGCAAAGCATCACTAGAAGTTAAAGCAGTTGAGAAATTTGAATCTAAATATAGACATGAGCAAGAACTTGCTAAACTAAAAGCTGACACGATTCGTAAGTACGGGAAAGATGCTTGGGCTAAAGTTGAAGCAGAAAAGGCTCTTATAGAAAAAGAGCGTCAAGCAGAATTAACTGCTATGGATATTGATCGACATAAACAACTTGATGTTCTTTGTTGGTGTATGACTGTAGCAGCATTAATAACATACTTTTTAAAATTGTATAAAATATGAGACTAGCGCAATTCGTTTTAATTGTAACTCTTGTAGTTACCACATTCTTGATATGGCTAGAACACCAAGTTAAGATTGTACATTAAGGAACACAATGAAAAAATTATTGGTATTATTTGTATTGACAATGGCTGGTCTAAGCAACTGCGTAACAGCATATGCTTGGACTCAACGAGCACCATTCCCAATTCAACAGTGTCAAGTTCATGCGCCATACGGATTTCCTCAATCACAAGGTGTTCAGCCACTATGCCAACAAGCATATCTAGTTGGTTATGATGCCCCTGCCAAACTACCAAGGTTTGTAACTTATGAATTACTTCCTAATAATGCGTTGGGTTGTGTGGCTCGCACTAATGCTTTTGCCACTAATCAGTTTGTTCCTAATGGTGCTGTTCCTGCTGACTATGCTGGAACTGGTTACGATAAAGGACATATGGCACCTGATGGGGATTTGTCATGGGATACTCAAGTAGAATTTGAATCATTCTTAATGACTAACATGAGCCCACAAGCAGGTTCTCTTAATCGTGGTATTTGGAAACTATTAGAAACTTCAGTTCGTGGTTGGGCTGTTCAACGCAACCAATCATACACAGTATATGTCGGTGGATTATATAACACAACTGACAATCGTATCGGTAATGGTGTAGTTGTTCCGCATGGTTTTTATAAGATTGTTATCAATAATCAAACTAAAGAAATCGCTGGTTGGTCATTTCCTCATGTTGCACCATATCCAAATTTAGGTAACGATTTAACTAAGTTTCGTATGCCAGTTGCTGCCATTCAGCAAGCAGCAGGAGTCCAATACTCATATCCAAAAGGTGCTGTAGAATTGACTCCAGGAAAAGAATGGACAGTTGATTACGGAGCACTAACTAAAGCCAAGCGTGCCAAGTGTGGCGCACAGGCTGAAGAATAATGGCATACTCAAACAAAGTAATCGACCACTATGAAAATCCACGAAATGTGGGTTCTTTAGATAAAAACGATCCAACAGTTGGCACTGGTATGGTTGGCGCACCAGCATGTGGTGATGTAATGAAACTACAAATAAAGGTAGATGAAGATGGTATTATTAGAGATGCTAAGTTCAAGACATATGGCTGTGGTTCAGCAATCGCCAGTTCGTCGCTGGTTACAGAGTGGGTTAAGGGGATGCATATTAACGATGCTGTTAATTTACGCAACTCTCAGATTGCCGAAGAACTAGCATTACCCCCAGTTAAGATTCACTGCTCTATACTCGCAGAAGATGCAATTAAAGCAGCCATTCACGACTATCAATTAAAGTGTGCCTGCCATGATTAATGTAACAGAATCCGCAAAGAAACAACTCGATGAAATCCTTATGGATGAACCGAATGGAAAATATGTAAGAGCATTTATCTCTGGTGGAGGATGCTCTGGTTTTAATTATGGATTTACTATCGAAGAAAACAAAGAAGAAGATGATTTTGTCATTGACAACCTTTTAATTGATGCTTTAAGTATGACTTACTTTGACAATGCTACTATTGATTTTACCAGTGATAAACTAAAAGGTTCACAGTTTGTTATATCAAACCCTAATGCAAAATCTACTTGCGGTTGTGGTAGTTCATTTAGTGTATGAAAAAATTTATACTACTCTTAGTGGTTCTGTGTTTAAATGGTTGTTCAGTTATGGCTATTTCTGCACTGTGGCCAAAGCCACACGATCCAGTTATGTTTGATCAAGTGGTCTCTGTAAAATTATCTGTTGACAAGTTGAGCTGTGATGATAAAAACTGGACAGATGCTGAAACTAAAATTCAACATCTTAAAGTGTATACTGAATTAAGAAAAGATCCACAAGCGCAATCAATTGCTCAGTTAGAAGAAGCAATCGGTAAAGCAAAAAAATCTGATAATAAATTATTCTGCGAAAGCATCCTTAAAATTAACAAGACACGCATCGATGTTGTAGTTGATGCATGGAAGGGAAGATAATGTTAGAAGAATTAAGAGAAGTAGCAGGAATGGGCGGACCAGCAGCAGCACTAGCAAATGAACTGTTAGTTCTTCGCGAACAGTATGAAGCTGGTGACTTAACTTTAGAAGATTATCAATTCTTGGTTCAGCAAGTAGCAGAAGTAAAAGCTGCTCAAGAGTTATCAACTGACGAACAAGCATTTCGTTATATCGTCTCTGCAGCAACTGCGATATCAATGGTGGTATGATGAAATACCGCACGATTTTCATAAGTGATGTACACTTAGGAACTCGTGATTGCCAAGCTGATAAGTTAAATAATTTTCTAAAACATAACACCTGTGAGACTCTATATCTCGTTGGTGATATAATTGATGCTTGGAAAATCCAGCAGAATAAGTGGAGATGGAAACAATCACATACTAATGTGGTTCGTCGCATTCTTGGTCATGCCAAGCGAGGAACAAGAGTTGTTTATGTTGCAGGAAATCATGATGAATTCTTAAGACCAATGATCCCTTACGGATTTTCTTTTGGTCTGATTGAAATACAAAATCAAACAGAACATATCGGAGCAGATGGTAAACACTATCTAATAACGCATGGCGATTTGTTTGATGGAATTACAAGACTTGCTCCATGGCTGGCATTTCTTGGTGATAAATTATATGACTTAGTCCTTGACTGGAACAGCAGATTTAATTGGATGCGTCATAAATTTGGATTCGGTTACTGGTCGTTATCTAAATATCTAAAACATAAAGTAAAGAAAGCATCTGACTTTATGTTTCAGTTTGAAACTAACATAGCAAAATATTGTAAGAAGCGTGGGTTTGATGGAGTCATTTGTGGACATATCCACCATGCTGAGATTAAAGAAATAGATGGCATCATTTATATGAATGATGGTGATTGGGTTGAATCTTGTACTGCTCTCGTTGAACATCATGATGGAAAATGGGAGATAGTAACATGGACAAAGGAGAACGATAATGAAAGTTCAGAAAATAATAAAGAAAATGTATCAAGCGTGTATCAATCATGATGTAGTAAAAGAAAAGAAATTATGGTTGAAAGCATTAAAGAAGTCACTAAAGCATAAGCATACTCAAGTAATTAAATGACAAAAAAGATTTTAATTGTAACAGATAATCTACCCGATCAAATAAATGGTGTCGTTACGACCTACAAAAATATTGAAGCATGTGCGGTTCGGGATGGTTATACTGTTGATTATCTTGATCCCAGCAGGTTCCGTTATGTTGATTGCCCTCGCTACAACGAAGTCAAGATTACCTTTCCGTGGGCAGTGGGCAAGAAGATTAAGGCGATCAATCCAGATTATATCCACATCGCCACAGAAGGTCCTCTGGGTTTGTGGGCTAGAGCATATCTTTCAAAATGTAATATTAGGCACAATACTGCTTATCATACTAAGTTTCCTGAAGGACTTAAAACCCTTTTTGGGATTCCTGAATTTATAACATGGCGATTTGTTAAATGGTTTCATAAACACAGTGGTAAAGTTTTAACCACTACTGATACTATGGTAAAAGATTTAAAAGACCATGGGTTTGATGGAGATGTTGTTCCTTGGACTCGTGGTGTTGATAGAGAAATATTTAATCCATCATATCGTGGCGAAACAGTAGCTGGTAAACCTATACTTGTTTGCGTTGCCCGTGTTAGTAAAGAAAAGAATCTTGAGAAATTCTTTGAAATGGAATATCCAGGAGCCACTAAGATTATGGTTGGTGATGGTCCAATGCTCGAAACATACAAGAAACAATATCCAGAGGTAATCTTCACTGGGTTTAAAACAGGCAAAGCGTTGGCTCAGTACTATGCGAATGCTGATGTGTTTGTATTTCCTAGTCAATGGGAAACATTTGGCATTGTAATGATCGAAGCGATGGCTTGTGGTACTCCAGTTGCAGCATTCCCATGCGATGGACCAAAGGATGTTATTGATGATGGTGTTACTGGATATATGGATGAAAATTTAGCAGATGCAGTTTTTATGTGTATGCAATTAGACAGAGAGAAAGTGTTAGAAGGTAGTCAGCGTTGGACATGGGACAATGCTTGGAAAATCTTTAAAGAAAATCTAACATGAAACGCATATCTTTGTTTATGCGCCATCCAGAGTGTTCCGAGGATTGTGCATATGCAATGGTGCATGCGTTATCTTCTGAGTATCAGATAAGAATATTCGAAGAGAAGGAGTTAGATGATGATAATTTCTTTCACAATCTTGATGTTATTGCTTTTCCTGGCGGGATTGGGGATAGCGACTCATATCCTAATTTCTTCACTAGAACCAGATCGAATCGAGTCGCCAGATTTTTGGAGAGTGGTGGCCATTACCTTGGCATTTGCATGGGTGCTTATTGGGCTGGAAAGCGTTACTTCGATATACTTGATGATGTCAATCCTGTTCAATATATAAAGCAATCAAATGCTGACATAAAAAGAAGCTACGGAACAGTAGCTTCAGTAACATGGAACAATCAACAAGAAGATATGTACTTCTATGATGGTTGTGCACTAATCGGTGATGAAGAAAAATTTAAAGTAATTGCTCGCTACGCAAACAATGATCCTATGGCAATCATACAAGGTAGGATAGGATTAATTGGCTGTCATCCTGAAGCACCTGAGTACTGGTTTCAGAAACCATGGCAATACATACATAAATACTATAATGGTGGTCGACACCATGACTTACTGTTGAATTTTGTAAATGAACTTACGGAGAATTAAATGAATAAACCTGACAAGAATTTTAAATTAAGCAAAACTGCAAAGCGTATGGCTGCAAGTTTTGTTGACCCACATGTCCGTGGAGCATTCTTGCGTCTTATGGTAGATGCTGAGATGGAGTCTAAAAAGGCACCACCAAGACACGAAAAAGGATCAAAAAGGGATACCCCTACAGAGTAAAGGGTTATCTATCATCCTGCAAGCCCCACCCAGCGTGGGGCATTTTTTTGCTTGCTATTAATTCATAAATGCGGTATAATTATTCTATCGACTTGAAAAAGTAAGGAATTTTTATGCAAATGCTTCATACAAATTTAGGAAAATCAAAAAAGCGTAAGCCAGATGCCAAAGCACGCAAGTTGCGTGAGGACTGGGAAAACATGTTAAAGAAGTATGCCACAAAGACTTCGACTGCTCCACAAAAGCACCAGAAACTCAGTGAGTCAGACTTCCTCGGGAAACCTGCTTGTCGTGAGACACCTAAGATTCCGAGTCTTCCTTTTACTGGCGCACCATGTTTCAAAAAGCCAAACCCTGTTTATACAGGTACAAAGGTAAAAGGTATCGGTACCATGCATAAAAGCAATGCCGTTCCAATTTTTAGTGATGAAGAAGCAGTTGCGATTGCGACAATGAGAAGGGGTTAATGTGAATCTAAACAAATTTTTTAATGAGTTGGCTGCGGATAATTCTCGCAACTTTAAACTTGACACACTGAAAACAAATGTCAACGATGTTGTTCTGCGTCAAGTTATTTCTTTGGCGTTAGATCCCTTCACGAATTTTTATCAGCGTAAGATTCCTGCATATAAACCAAATCATACAAGCGTAAATCTTAATTTGAAAGATGCGTTTCCGTATCTCTATCAGTTGTGTAATCGTTTGGTCACTGGCAATGCTGCCATTGATAAGCTGACCGAAGTGCTTGAGTTGGTTTCAGCTGATGACGCAAAGGTGCTTGAGCGTATCATTAAGAAAGATTTGATGTGTGGTGTTTCTATCTCGACAGCGAATGCTGTTTGGCCAGGACTCATCAAAGAATATCCTGTTATGTTGTGTTCAGGATACGAGCAGAAGTTGGTTGATAAAATCAAATTCCCTGCCTATGCGCAGTTGAAGATGGATGGTATGAGATTTAATGCTATCGTCAAAAACGAAACTTGTGAATTCCGCAGTCGTAATGGTAAAGAAATCTTGTTAGATACAGACTTGAAAGATCAGTTTATTGCCATTGCTGCTGGATCAGACATGGTATTTGATGGTGAGTTAATGGTAATGGATCCTGATGGTTGTCAATTTATGGATCGTCAAACAGGTAATGGAATTTTAAACAAGGCTGTTAAGGGAACTATCTCAGCGAAAGAAGCAGACATGGTTCATGCTTCAGTATGGGATGCTGTTCCCTATGTTTTGTTTGAAGATTCATACTGCGATACACCCTACTCTCGTAGGTTTTCTAAATTGAAAGCAATTCTAGATGTTGTTCCATTTAAAACCGAAAAGAAAATCTGGATAGTTACCAGTGATGTTGTAAATACGCTTGAAGAAGCAACAGAAATTTTTGAGGGATATCTTGCGCAGGGTTTAGAAGGTATTATCTTGAAAGATGGCTCAGGTGTTTGGGAAGATAAACGAGCAAAACACCAAATTAAGTTCAAAGGCGAACTCGAATGTGATTTGAAAATTGTTGGAACTGAGCCACACAAAAAGAAACCTGATTGGCTGGGTGCAATAATATGTGAGTCTGCCGATGGTATCGTTAAAGTTAATGTAGGAAGTGGATTCAATGACACGCATCGCAAATCGTATAAAGAGAAAAATCTTCTTGGGAAGATTGTCGCTATCAAATACAATGCTAGGATTAAAAATAAAACTGGCGAAGAAAGTTTGTTCCTCCCAGTATTTGTCGAACTACGGGAAGACAAAGATCGTGCGGATAATTCTAAGGAAATAAAATGAACACATTGTTTGATGATGAAGTTGTAGAATTAACAGATAGACAGCTGTATAAGCGTGATCATAATGCACAACGAAGATCTTCTTACTATGTTGGAGCATTCCCCAGTGCTGATGAGATTGAAAGGTTTTTCTCACAAGAAAGATTGCCTTCTATGAAAAGTTCTGCGAAACAGCGTAGAAAGGGTGAGGGTATTGAGTTTGATCTTGAAGCAAAAATGATTAGAAATCTTTGGATAATTCAAAAAGGATTATGTGCTTATACAAAACAACCCATGACATTATTTCAAAACGACGAAAACAATGTTCCTTGTAAAACAAATGTATCAGTTGATCGTATAGATTCTTCAAAGGGTTATGTATATGATAACATTGTTCTTTGTCGTACAGATGTTAATATTAGTAAGGGTGAGTGGACAAGAAATGAGTTTCTAATGAACGCAAGAGTTTTGTTGGAGAATGAGCATTTTGTTGAAGAGATAAAACTGATGAAAGAAAATGCAAAACCAAAAGGACTTGACCTATTATTTGCAAACTGATTTGACGAAAATTCAAACTTCAAGTATAATAGTTCTATAGATTAATTAAAAGGAAATGCTATGCCAAACTGGTGTGATAATTCTGTGACGATTACTGCCGATAAAGAGAAGATCGATGTTATCGAAGCTGCTCTAAACTCTGACTCGAAACAATTGTTTAATGCTATTCGCCCAAATCCTAGTGGTGAGTGGCAATATGAATGGTCGGTTAATAATTGGGGCACCAAATGGGATGCATCGGTTCATGACTGGAATCGTGAAGACGATAACACTATTTGGATTTCCTTTGACTCTGCTTGGGCACCTCCTACAATTTTGTATGAATTCATGGTTGAAGAAGGTGGCTATGATGTTAGAGCATACTACTGGGAAAGTGGTATGGGATTCGTTGGTAAATTCGAAGATGGCTACGATGACTATTATGACTATGACATCAGCGATCGCGAAAGCATCGAATCGTTGCCTGAAGATGTTGTTGACTATGCAGATCTAATGACATGGCATGAAGAGTGGGTTGAAGAAAACAAGGATGAAGTATGAAAGTAGTAATTAATAGATGTTTTGGTGGATTCGGTATCTCAAATATCGCATTCGAGAAATTGCTTGAACGCAAGGGTATTGCATTTGATAAAGTGCCAGCCAAGTATCCAATTCGTGGAAATGATTCAGACTACTACAAAGCAGGTAGTCCACAATCTGATGCGACATACCTAAGTGAGTATGAGTTCTATGAACAGCGCAATGATCCAGATTTGATTGCTGTGATTGAAGAGTTGGGCAAAGACTCATGGGGTTGGGCATCAGAACTAGCAATCTTGGATATTCCAGATGATGTCAAATGGCACATCCATGAGTACGATGGACTTGAACATGTAGCTGAAGATCATAGGACTTGGTCATGAGAAAAGAATTAGATGAAGCACTCTGTGCAAAGTATCCGCTGATCTTTAAAGATCGTAATGAGAACATGCAGAACACAGCTATGTGTTGGGGATTCTCACATGGTGATGGCTGGTATAATATTATTGATACTCTTTGTGGTTTATTGACTTCTGAATATCGTGGAGCAAAAAGTCGTTACGACCATCTTGTAGAAGTTGGTGTTGGTAATGTTCTTTATGGAACAAAAACAGTAACACAAGAATCTATTGATACAGCCAAAACTAAACTCGATGAAGAAACATTGAAAGTTCCAGTTGCTGTTCAAGTAAAAGAGAAATTCGGTGGACTTCGATTCTATGTTCAAGCTGCAACTGATAAACACTACAGCTACATTAGTTTTGCAGAGTCAATGAGTTATCGTACTTGTGAACAGTGTGGTTCTCCAGGAAAAACATATACTGATGGTTGGCATACAACTCTGTGTGATATTCACGCAGCAATGATGGGTAAAGAAGAACAGTACGAATCTGATGAAGGGGATGAAGATGTTGTATAGTAAAGACCAATTACCAGATATCTTCCAAAAGATTGACGACCTTATCGTTGGCTCAGGATTCAAATCATACAAAGAATCTGCTCCATCATATATCATGGGTAAAAATTGGACCGATGAGTTGCGTGAGAAAAATGGATATACCCTTATCGATGGTGAGTGGTATACAGTAAAACCTGTACAAGCAGTTTGGGATGTGTTCAAGAAAGATCTTGAGCAGATGATGGACGATATGTCTGATCAACGAAAGAAAATGGATCGGCAAAATCGAAGACTTTATGAAATGGAATATGGTCTTAGAGTTGCCCGAAAGTCATTAGAAAAATCTCTTACCGAATTTGAACAGGAAAATTGAATAATGGCTTATGATAGAAAGGTGCCAGCTTTGCTACAATCTAAACAACCAGTAACAGATACACTGACACTGACAGTGAAGAGAGAATTTATCGAAGGTTATGTTCTTAAAAAGAACTGGCCAGCCTATGGAACCAACCACCCAATCCTAGTATCTGCTGAACCAGTAGAGAATGGTGATGGTGATTTTATTAAAGTGAAAGTGATACCCTGTGATGCCGATTAGTCAAAGCGTAAAGTCTTATGCTGAGTTAGATATCAGCGAAGACTATCAAATTAGAATAGAACATATGCATGATAAGAAATATGATCTTCATGAAATTCTTATCAAGCGTAAAATTCTAGATTCAGAAACAAAACAAGATACAGAAATGCTATCTGATATTCGATTTAATTTAGATACAGCAATGTTTCTACAATTTTGTAAATTTTTTCAAAACATAGGTGAGGTTCGTTATGGTATCAAGTAACAGTGGGATTGATTTTATTCAACTAGCAAAAGCATCTGGTGTAGATCCAGAAGCAATTATGAAAGAACCAGAGTTCGCTGAATATCTGCGTGGTTATCTCAGCGAAAGCACAATTACTGTAACCTTCACCAAGAAAGATGGTACGAGTCGTGTTATGAAGTGTACTAAACAATATGACTTGATTCCTGCTGACAAGCAACCGAAGGGTACTGGTTCAACACCGACAGGTGATGCAGTTGCTGCATTTGATTTAGAGAAACAAGAGTGGCGTTCTTTTAACACTGGTAATATTACTCGCATTGAATGGGGAACAGTATGACACAATCAGTATCTAGTCCAGAAGATCGTTTAAAGATTAAGAAATTACTTGCTGAAATTAGTGGATCAATGACTCGCATTGAAGCAGAGCGTGATTTGATTCGCGAAACAATCAAGGATATGTCAGAGAAATTTTTACTTCCAAAGAAAACCCTTGCTCGTATGGCAAGGGTATATCATAAGCAAAACTACACTCAAGAAGTAGCGGAGCATGAAGAGTTTGAAGACTTGTATGAAACAATCGTTCAGGAGAAAAACAATGGGTAAAATCGGAATCGCACTTGTAGTTATTGTTGCTCTAATAATTCTTGCCCCAGTTGCAACAATTTGGTCATTGAACACATTATTCCCTGTGTTGAATATTCCACTGACACTAGACACTTGGATGGCTGCGCTGATCCTCGGTGGTGTAGTCGGTGGATCCACTGGGTTGTCGTTCAAAAAATAATGCTTGACATTAATTCGTAAATAGGGTATAATTAATACTTAACTGAGGAGAATACCCTATGGCTACAACAGCTAAACGAAACGAGATTATTGCTAAAGCAGAACGCATGGCGAAAGGGTCGGAGCAACAACTCCGACCTGAATCATACAAGCGTGATCTCATTATTGCCTTGAATTTTTACAACTCGAGTCATGATGACAAAGATAAAAAGAAATGGCTACTAAGTCACATTGCTAAGACCGACAAGAAACTGGCTGTGCAGTTGAACAAACTTGACGAGAAACTTTTCCGTCACGCTGGTATCCTTGCTCGTCTTAAAGATGGTGGTTCAGAGTTGGAAGAGAAAGAGGAATTATATCTTACCAATGCCATCAAGAAACTGACAGACACAGTTGCGCCAGCAGTGGTTGTTGTGTCTGATGAAGAAAAGGCTGAGAAAGCAGCAAGCAATGTCATCTCTATTCAAGAGCGCATGATGGAAAAGGCTCGCGAGATGGCAGGTGAATTCGAAGGTATGATTGACGACTTTGTCCTTGAGGATAAAAAGTTCGATGCTGTCAAAGAATTGAAACACTATCAAATCAGTGGACCAGTTGCTAAACTTATCGCACCTCTGTTTGACAAAACGATTGCTGAGTTGGAAGAAGTCCTTGAAGGTAATGACGAACAACTCAACGAAGGTTATAGTCACCTCAAGAAAACAAAGATCAAAAACATGCTTGCTTTGTATAAGTCTATCGGCGAAGCGTGTGGTCTTCAAGTTCAGGTTGCCAAAGCAACTCGAGCACCAAGACTTCGTAAAGAGAAACCAGCTGGTAAGTTGGTTGAGAAGATGAAGTTCATGAAGGAATTCCCTGAGTTTGGCATCAAGTCTGTGCTTGCGACGACTATCATCAACAGTCAAGAACTGTGGGTGTATAATACTAAGTACAAGAAACTTCAGGTCTATCGTGCCAACGATGCGAAGGGTTTGAGTGTTAAGGGCACTACGATTATTGGTTATGAAGTAACGACTTCTGGTAGCAAAACATTGCGTAAGCCAGAGTTGGTAAAAGATTATGCTGCGATGGGCAAGCGTCCACTGTCTGCTGCTTTTAAAGCGTTGACCACTAAACAGGCTGCTGTTAATGGTCGTGTGAATGAAGAATGTATCCTGTTGAAAGTATTTTAAAATGATTCTAATTGACTATTCGCAGGTTTCCCTTGCTAACATCCTATCCTTCAAGAAGGAACTGATGTCAGGCGATGCTAAACAAACAACTGACTTGATTCGCCATGCGACTCTATCAACCATCAAATCATACAAGAAAAAGTATGGTAAAGACTATGGTGATATTGTCATTGCTTGTGATGGGCGTAACTACTGGCGTCGTCAGTACTTTGAACACTACAAAGCAAGTCGCAAGAAAAATCGTGACGCATCCGATCTAGATTGGGGCATGATTTTTGACACGCTAAGTAAAATTCGTGAGGAACTGATTGAGTTCTTTCCATACAAAGTTATGCATCTTGACCAGTGCGAAGCTGATGACATCATTGCGGTTCTGACACAACAGACTCAAGAGTTTGGGTTCAATGAAAATGTGATGATTGTTTCAAGCGACAAAGACTTTAAACAGTTGCATAAGTTTGACAATGTTAAACAGTACAGCCCTCTCTTGCGTAAGATGATTACTGCCAAGAAGTCTGAGATTCATGAAAACTATATTACTCACATTGTTAAGGGTGATACTGGTGATGGTATTCCAAATATTCTGAGTAAAGATGATTGTTTTGTTGTTGGTAGTCGGCAGACACCTGTGTCCTCTAAACGATTGGCTGAGTTTATGGCTGATGGATTTATTGCTTGTCGCAATGATGAAGAAAGACGCAACTGGCAACGCAATCAGATTTTGGTAAACTTTGATCACATTCCTGATGACATTAAGAAAGTGATCCTTGATACATACCTAAGTATTAAACCAAAAGGCGACAAGATGGCAATTATGAATTATCTCATTGCCAACAGATGTCGGTTGTTACTTGACGAAATAGAGGAGTTTTAAAATGGCACAGCCACTAACAGAAATTTTGTCTGCTATGAATGCAGACCCAAAGAATCTTGACAAGTTCAAGGATCGTATCCCAGCACTTAAAATTATTTTTGAGTATGCGTATATGCCCGATAAAAAATGGTTGTTGCCTGATGGTGAACCACCATACAAAACATCAGCTGAGCCATTGGGTATGACACCAACAAACCTATACACAGAATTGCGTAGATTCTATGTGTTTTGTCGTGCTGACTTGAAACAACTTCAGCGTGAGCAGATGTTCGTTGGACTTATGGAAGGTATCCATGAAGACGAAGCCAGAATGCTTATTGCAATCAAAGACCAAAAACTCAACAAACTTTACCCAAAACTCACTAAAAAGTGGGCTGAGGACAATGGTTTCATCCCAAAAACGGAAAAACCAGCCAAAAAGTAGTCCTAAGTCTTTGTTTTTAAACCATTTTTATTAACCCTACCGAGTGTAGGGTTTTTCACGATAGTGCTTTACATTAATTCAGAAATCAAGTATAATTATCTTATGATGATTAAAAAGGAACTGAAAATGACTGAATTTGAAAAGAACTGCTACGGCATGCCTGAGTCTGACATTCGCGAACAGTACATGAATAGCATCACTGCTAAGTTGTCTGGTCTTGAAATGGTTGTGATGGGTATAATGTCTGACTGCCAGCATATGCTTGAGTATGGGTTCAGCAAGGAAGATATTCGTAAACAGATGAATGTTGCGAAGTTTATCCTTGGTGAAATTATGGAAGCAAAAATGGAAGAAAGGGTTTAATCATGGCTGCGATGAAAGATCTTTGGGAAAATATCCACTACTCGCTTGACACATTTCGTGGTCCACACAACTACAAATCTTGTCAAGAAATTGCCGATGACTTGGGTTGTCCAGTTGAATGGGTGAACGAAATTGTTCAACAACGCTGGGATGAGCGAGTTGGTAATCTTGTAAAAATTGAGGAACCAGTATGACACAAGAGCAAGTTGCAGATTTACATGCGAAAATTATGGATTTACTTGACGAAGGGTTGAAACCTATCTCCGTCTCGGCGATCCTTGATGTTCCATTGGAAATGGTTTATGATGCAGTCGAACAGAATGACGAATTTGAAGATGATGTTTTTGTAGTTTATGATGAAGAAAGTGAATATGGTATTGATGAATGAAATGAATGAAGTGCAGAAGGAAATCCTTCTGATTACGCAAGAAGAATGTGCCGAGGTAACTCAGGCGATTAGTAAAGTGTTTCGGTTTGGTACCGCAGACAAATACAAGGGTTTGACAAATCGGGAACATCTTGAAGAAGAAGTTGGCGATTTAATGTGCATGATTGACTTGCTTATTGACAATGGGATTGTCCGTGAGTCAGCTGTAATGACAGCGAAAAATGAGAAGCTGAATAAGTTGTTGACATGGTCTAACATTTTTAAGGAAACAGTATGATACAGTCAGGATTCAAAGGGTTTATTACCAGCGATTGGGATCGCGATAATTTAGAGTTTCTGTTGAATACCAAAGGCGATGACTTTACTGCATTCTGGGAACAGTCTGATGAAGACGACAGAGTTTATGCTCAGCAATTGCTTGACGCATACTCTCGTGAATTGAAACTGAAAGCAGAGATGCTTGAGATTGAAGCAAAGTTGGATAATTTTGATGAAGCAAAATCTTTACTTGGAAAGGTAATGGCGAAATGAAACAGTATTTTGATTATTTGGAACAATTGCGTAAGAGTGGTGTCACCAACATGTTTGGCGCAGCACCTTATCTTCAGCAAGAGTTTGGTTTGACTAAACACCAAGCACGAGATATACTAATGCAGTGGATGGGAAAACACAAATGACTGATGAAGATTTGATTGCATTGTCAATGAAAATTGACGGAACAATGATTACATGGGCAGAACAACATAAGATGAGTGCCTTGAGCATGAGCGCAGTGATGTTGGCTCGAATGATGTTGCTTTGTGACTCACTTGGTGCTGGTGAAGATTTTAGAACATTGTGTTCTGAGATTTCTAACCAACCAATGAAGAAAACTGAAGAGGTAGTACATTGAAACAGAAGTGGGTTGATGCCTTCATGGATACAGCTGAACGATTTGCTCAGTTGTCTTCAGCGAAGCGATTGAAAGTTGGGGCTGTCGTAGTCAAGGATAATCGTATTATCTCGATTGGTTACAATGGTATGCCAGCTGGTTGGACAAATGAATGCGAGAATGTGGTTCAGTTGTCTGATGATACTGTTGTTTTGAAAACGAAAGATGAGGTTATTCATGCTGAAGCAAATGCTATACTCAAGTTGGCTCGTGATGGAGAAAGTGGCAATGGTAGTACTCTATTCTGCACCCATGCTCCCTGTATTCATTGCGCTAAGTTGGTTCATGGCGCAGGAATAAACACAGTCTATTATCGTGATGCGTATCGTGATGAAGACGGAATTAATTTTCTGAATAGTTGCAAAATAAATGTAAAAAAGATTGACATTTAATCAAATTGAGTGTATAATTACTATAAATAAACGATAAGGACTTAGGTTCTTATCAAATTTTCAAGGAATAAATTTTCAAATGTTACTAAGATCGATATCCATGCAGAAGCATCCGCTCCCACTGTTTAGTGGCTGGACATGCTCACGCACAGTATCATCATTAGGATATGCGATTGAGAATGATTCAGGGGGTTTTGGTAAGTAAGTCTTAGACTACAAATTTATTTACCAAAACCCTCGGAGATGAAAGTCCCGAGGGTTTTTTGTTTTATACCCTACTAATTTGTAGGGTTATTGATTGACTTATATTTCGTTTCGATGTATAATTCAATCCTGCTCTTTAAAAATTTCGCGATAGTTGTTGGGGTATAGTGAAGTGGTATCACAACGGATTTTGATTCCGTCGTTCTTGGTTCGATTCCAAGTACCCCTGCCAAACTAAAATACATTGGGTTACCAAAACCAGTAGGTGATCTAGGAGTTCAGGATACTCGACGGAGTATCGCTCGCTAGATTACACGAAAGATGGAAACGAAGTCGTAAGACGGATACGGTGGTCACGCTGGAGAAAGTTGGAATGTAATGTGAGAAGCGACCAATCGCTGGACGACAGCGTGGTTAGCCATCGGGTGATGGTTGTTGCTGATCATCCCAGTGTATTTTAGTTTGGTATATGCACCATTCGTCTATCGGTTAGGACATGTCTCTTTCACAGACAAAAGGAGGGGTTCGATTCCCCCATGGTGTACCAAAGTTTTGGAAGTGTGTGCTGAATTGGTTGAAGGCAACGGACTGTAAATCCGCCACATAAGAAACGCTGTAGGTTCGAATCCTACCACTTCCACCAGTTTTTTGGCTCGTTCATATAATGGTCATTATACCTGTCTGTCTAACAGGATACAGGGGTTCGATTCCCCTACGAGTCGCCAAAATTTTTGCCGAGGTAGCTCATCTGGTAGAGCACTTGTTTGAAGCACAAGGTGTGGTAGGTTCAAGTCCTACTCTCGGTACCATATTATGCCCCATTGGTGAAATGGATAATCATACTGTGCTACGAACGCAGAGGTAGAGGTTCGATTCCTTTATGGGGTACCAATTTTTAGGAGAAGAACGATGAAGCGAAAGATGATCGCCAAGCAACGCAACCAGTTCGTTGTTCTGGCATTGTTTAGAAAAGCTGGTGCGCATCGCAAAACAAACAAAGCATTGCGCAGGTTAGATAAGATTCGGGGGTATAACTTAACGGAAAAGTAGTCGGCTTTTAACCAACAAATCAGAGTTCGATTCTCTGTGCCCCTACCAAGAACTTTTTGGTGTGACTATGATGTAATGGTAGCATCAGAGATTGTGATTCTCTTCGTGTGGGTTCAACTCCCACTAGTCACCCCAAAAAGTTTTTAGTGATATAGCAAAGTGGTAATGCGCTTGCTTCATACGCAAGTTATCGTAGGTTCGAATCCTACTATCACTACCAGATACGGAAGGTTAATTCAGCTGGGCTGGACTCTGTTTTGAAAGCAGAAGGTGTGCGAAAGCGCATGGAGTTCGATTCTACCATCCTTCCTCCATATTATACTCGGTAGACCGAATGGTGAGGTACTGTCTTGATAAGGCAGCTGTAGATGGATCGTAACCATCACCGAGTACCAGTGCCCCACTGGACAAATTGGTAAAGTCGCTTCTCTCAAAAGGAAGAGGTATCCCTGTTCGAATCAGGGGTGGGGTACCATAGTTAATGCCGAGGTGATGGAATTGGTATACATGTTAGTCTTAGAAACTAAATCTTGTGGGTTCGAGTCCCACCCTCGGTACCAAATGCCTTGTTATTTCAGTGGTAGAATGTCTCTTTTACACGGAGAAGGTCGGCAGTTCGAATCTGTCACAAGGTACCAAGTTTTTATGCAGGATTAATTCAGTGGTAGAATGTTTCGTTGCCAACGAAAATGTCATCGGTTCAAATCCGATATCCTGCTCCAGTATATTCCGAAGTAGCACAGCGGTAGTGCAGTTGACTGTTAATCAATTGGTCGCAGGTTCGATCCCTGCCTTCGGAGCCAGTTTTATTCGGAGTGTAGCGCAGTCTGGTAGCGCACCTGCTTTGGGAGCAGGGGGTCCAAGGTTCGAATCCTTGTACTCCGACCATGTTTTGGGGGATTAGTGATAATGGGAGCACATGTGCTTTGCAAGCATGAAGTGGGAGTTCGATCCTCCCATCCTCCACCAAAATTTTTGCCCTATTAGTATAATGGTATTACACCTGTTTTGTAATCAGGTTACGGCAGTTCGATTCTGTCATGGGGCACCAAATATATCTCAGTAGTGTAATGGCAGCACGATAGTCTCCAAAACTATTAGTCGGGGTTCAAGTCCCTGCTGGGATGCCAAGTTAGGAAGATGGGCAGGATGGTAATGCAGCGGATTGCTAATCCGTAGAGTGTAGTAATACGCTCACAGGGTTCGACTCCCTGATCTTCCACCAGTGTATTGCCCCGATCGTTCAATGGATAGGACATGATTCTTCTAAAGTCATTATGGGGGTTCAATTCCCTCTCGGGGCACCAAGTTTGCGGATATGATGGAATTGGTATACATATCAGACTTAAAATCTGAGTTCTCCGAGTTCGAGTCTCGGTATCCGCACCAATGTTCCTTTAGCATAACTGGTCAATGCTGTCAACTCATAATTGATAAGATGAGGGTTCGAATCCCTTGGGGGACACCAATCTAAATAGTAGAACAAGAAAGGGAATGATATGAATGTTCTAGCACTGGACTCATCAGGTTTACCAAGAGCATGGGTAAATTTTGATGATGCAATTTGTTACCACGCCAAAGACCAAGTTGTTTGGTCGCTTGGTGAAACTATCGCGACATACCGTGGTGGCTACCGTAACGATGGGACACAGTCAGTACTAGAAACTAAATCAATCATTGCCGTAAAAGGTAATACCTCTATCGAAAGAATTGGTAAAGTTGTTCTAACAAACAAAACATTGTTCGGTAGAGACAGACACATGTGCGCTTACTGCGGTGATGTACATGGTTCTGGTCATTTGTCTAGAGATCATATTCATCCTGTTTCAAAGGGTGGTCTGAATATCTGGATGAATGTGGTTACTGCTTGTTTGAAGTGCAATGCCAAAAAAGGTAGCAAGTCACTAGAGAAAGCAAATATGGAACTTTTATATGTTCCGTACGAACCAAACCACTACGAAAGAATGATTTTAGAAAACAGACAAATTCTTGCTGATCAAATGGATTACTTGTTATCGGGTGTTCCTAAACACAGCAGAGTAAGGTTAATGTAGGTGTGCGCTGAATGGCTAGGCAGCAGATTGCAAATCTGAATAATGCAGGTTCGATTCCTGTCACCTACTCCAAATAATTGCATTCGATTTGACATTTTAGTATAAGTCGGGTATAATTACTATATGGGCTCGCAGCTAACCACTGCTAATGTGATCCGCATGAGAGAAACTGATTGGCTATCAGTAGGATGGTTCTCCCTTTGAATAGGGCATGAGTAAAATCATGGGTCGACCTAACCAGCGTTGGCAACACGAGAGTTCTGTCCGTGGCGAGTGGGTGGAGGGTATGCGTGATGGATATGAGAGACAACCAACTAAATCCTGATGTACTATAATTACCACGACGGACAGGAAGCATTTGCGGGATTAGTTTAATGGCAAAACTAGAGATTTCCAATCTTTCGTCATCAGTTCGATTCTGATATCCCGCTCCATTAGTTTAGTGTTATCAAGGTAATCGTCATAGGACGCTATGACTACTCGACAGTTAGGGTGCGACTGACACTGTCTGATATAACTGCCACTCGCTCGCCAGTGTTAGCTACATTTTTGGCAAATCGGCACGATAGCACTAAACTAATTGAATATTATGCATAGAAGAGTTGATAATTTATTTGCTACACCTATTGGGATCTCGAATCTAGATCATAGTGTATGTTCAACTGCAAAACAAGAAGTTCAAAAACTTCTTGATAAAGAATCTCTTTCTAAAAGTTTATCAGGAAGCACCAAAGATAATCTAAACACACTATCACAATTTAAAGAATTAGTTAAACACATTGATAATGAAGTTCAATCATTCTCAACAGAAGCATTGGGACTAGAACAAAATTCTTTGAGTCTTTCTTGTATGTGGAGTAATTCTCAAATTGGAAATACTGGAAATGGACACAGAACACATCAACACCCAAATTCATTTTTATCAGGTGTTGTTTACTTAAATGTTCCAGCTGACAAAGATATAGGCGATATATCTTTTATAGATCCAAGACCAGCAAAAATGATGCAGCATGGAAATTTTATAAAAGAATCCCCAATCTCATACAGGGCATGGAAATACAAACCAGAGTTCGCTTTGATGCTTCTGTTTCCCAGTTGGTTAGAACATTGTACTGATAGATTTACAACAGATACAGATGAGTGTAGGATTTCATTAAGTTTTAATTATGCGCTTACTAAGTGTTCAATAAACACAATGAGAATCGTATAAATACTTTACTCGCCCCTCTGGCTCAGTTGGTAGAGCAGCGCATTAGTAATGCGAAGGTCGGCAGTTCGAATCTGTCGAGGGGCACCAAAATTTTAGGAGAATAGTTTGACAATACCGCAAAGGCAAAAAGAATACGGCAGAGGTAAACATCGAGAGAAACGCTACGATGGCAGTAAGGTAGAAGTTCAAGATGGTAGATTTGAACAAGCACTGCGTCTGTTCAAGCGTAAGATTGAAGCGAATGGTCTATTGCAAGAACTTCGCGATCGTCAGGAATATCTTAAACCATCTATTCAAAGAAAGTTGGCAAAGGGTAGAGCAAAGGCAAGATGGCGCAAGCAGATTCGTTCTCAACAATTACCTGAAAAATTATATTAAACAATCGCGGAGTAGAGAAACGGTATCTCAGAAGTTTCATATGCTTCAGTTGGTGGTTCGATTCCGCCCTCCGCAACCAAATATATTATGCTTTCACATTCAGTAAATCAACTTTATAATTTTATTGGTGGCTGGTACAACGATACTACTCTTATAGACCAACTTATTAAATTTCATAAAGACAGTCCAGATAAGTTACCTGGAAAAGTTACTGCTGGTGTTGACAAGTCGATTAAACAAAGCACTGATGTAATGCTCAGTGGTGATATAATAAAAGAATATAGTAATTATTTACAAAAATCTATTGATGAGTATATAAAAGAATATCCATTTTGTAATCACTATTCTCCGTTCAAAGTTATACAAGCAGCAAATGTACAACACTATAAACCAAATGAAGGGTTCGTTGCTTGGCATACTGAACGAGCAAAAACTAAAGAACCACATTGTTCAAGACATTTGGTCTTTATGACATATCTAAATACTGTTACTGATGGAGGAGAAACAGAATTTTTCCATCAAAAAATAAAAATTAAACCAGAAAAAGGTTTAACATTGATTTGGCCAGCAGATTGGACATTTACTCACAGAGGAATTACTTCACCAACTCAGGAAAAATATATAATTACTGGTTGGCTTAATTATGTTGAATGACTAATGATTAAAATAATTGACAATTTTATCCCAGTATCGTATCAAGAGCACATAAAACAGCTCGTAAGAAGTAATGAGTTTGGTTGGTACTATACTCACGACATAACTGACCCAACGAAAGTTATCAATAATTCTCCTGGATTTAGGCATGTTTTTGTTGCCGAAAATGGTACTGTCTGTAGTCCACATTGGAATTTCTTTGCTCCTCTGGTGCATTATGGTTGCGAGCAAGCAGGAATTCAAACATCTTCCGTTCTAAGGGCAAGATCGTTTCTTCAACTCCCATTAAATCAAGATTTTCTTCCAAAGAAGCTGGACGATTTACACATAGACACGCATATCGATCATCTAGTTATTTTATACTATGTGTTTGATTCTGATGGTGATACTTTAATTTCATCTAAGTATAAAGAGAATGGTGTTTTAGAAACTGGATGTAGTATAGAAGATCACGATTTAGTTCAAAGAATAACACCGAAACAAGGTAGGGTTGTTTTGTTTGATGGTAGTATGTATCATACAGCGGAACAACCTAAAAATAATGTTCGATGTATTATAAACATCGATGTAATGACAATTAAGGGATTACATGTATAACAGAAAACTGGCAGTAATTGGGATTGGCACCGCAGGTATTCAGGCACTATGTCATTTTCTTTCTTGGTTAAACGAAGACTGGGAAATTACTTCAATCTACGATAATAATATTCCCATCGTCGGGATTGGTGAAAGCACCAACCCAACATTTACGAATGCGATAGAATGGGGTTTAGATTTTGATTTAATTCGCGATTCAGAATTGTTAGATGGAACATTAAAATATGGAACACACTATAAGAACTGGCGTGGTAATGAGTTTAAGAATCCACTATTAAATGGAACAGCAGCAATACACCTTAATACATTTAAATTAAAAGAATTTGCGTTTGAGCGATTCCCTAAACTTTGGGGTCAAAAATTTAAAGAAATTACTGGAACTGTAACAGACATGGTTGATAGTGATGATTATGTTACTATGAAAATCAATGGAGTTGAACATCAATTTGAGTATGTTATTGATTGTACTGGATTTCCGAAATCTTATGAAGGATATACTGTTATAACTGATGCGCCAGTGAACCATGCTTTGGTGCACAACAAGAAAACTGTTATCGCAACAAAATATGAACCAACATGGACTGGACATACAGCAACCAAGGATGGCTGGATGTTTACTATTCCTCTTCTGAGCAGAACCAGTTATGGTTACTTGTTTAATGACAATGATACAACAGTTGAACAAGCCAGAGAAAATTTTGCAAAAGAAATTGATGTTCCACTTGACGAACTACAGAAAATAGAGTATACTTTTAACTTCTACTGGAAAAAAGAGTTTATTGGCAAAAGAATAATTAAGAATGGCAACTCTGCTGCGTTTATGGAACCATTGTTTGCAAACTCTGGATTCCTATACGACAGAATCAATCGATTGGCATTCGACTACATATTGGGTAACACCAATAAAGAGAAAGCCAACGCAGATTTTGTTAGAACAGCAGAGGGAATTGCTAACATGATATCATATCATTACCATGGTGGTTCTGTTTATGATACACCATTTTGGCAGAGAGTTATTAAATCAGAGTCAGAGAAATTGTTTAAGTGTAAAGAATTTTTAGAGATTCGCCCTGTTATGCAGAGATATACAAGAAACAAACTTTGGGCACTTGAACCAACATGGGGTTGGTCGCCTAGACATCTGGTAACATTAGATACAAACTTCGGATATAATTATTTTAAATAGGAAATGCTATGATTGACAATTGGTTTGGTACACAAATATATACATCAAGAATTGATAATGAGTTCCTTGGTGTTGTTCAGAAAGAACTTTCTGATGCGTACGACTCAAACGATTTTTCTGGTAATATTATTGATCAACATTCTCTTAATAATTTTAGATTACATGCTATGACGCATGTTTTTTCCTATTTAAAAGAAATAAAATCTGACATTGGATTTAAACCAGAAAAGCCATTAAGTTTTGGATACATGAGTTCATTCCGTGTAGTTAAACCAGGAGAAAAGGTTGAGTCATATTCTTCTGAACAAGAAGCAGATATTTCTGGTGTTTATTATTTTAAAACAACAGGAAACGACGGAATGTTTTTTGTTGAAAATCCATTCGTGAATTCAAGAAACTGGTACCCAACTTCTTATCAGTATGATGTTGGATTCACTCCAGAAGTTGGTAAACTTATTTTGTTTCCTGCTTGGTTACCTCGTGGGGAAGAAGAAAATAAATCAGAAACAGATAAAGTTGCTCTAGAGTTTAACATTAAATTTGAAAGAGTATAAAATGATTATTGTTGAGAATGCTTTTAGTCCTTCAACATTTAAATATCTTGAAGATAAAATTATGGATCGATATCTTCCTTGGTACTATGGAAAAACTGCCTACGAAAATGGAGAAAAATACGACAAATATAATTACAGTTTTATGCATGCTGTTCATGATGGTAAGCCAACATCGGACTTATGCTCTCCACTATTTACAGCAATTTTAACTGCTCTTGACGCACAAAATATTGAAGTTGAAACATTAATTAGAATTAGACTTGGGATGATAACATCAAAAGAAAAATATCATATCGATACACCACATGTTGATTGGCCATTTCCACATAAAACTGGATTGATTTATGTAAATGACAGCGATGGCGACACATTGTTTTATAATGAGATGTTTAAAGATATTGGTGGCGATTTGACTGAAAATCAATCTCAAATATATTATAATACTGTGTTAAACAAAAATGTAACTGTAAAAGAAACAGTAACACCAAAAGCAAATAAGATGGTTATTTTTGATGGTTGGCAATATCACTCTAGCACCAATCCAGTGGATACTGATAGAAGAGTTGTCATTAATTTTAATTTTATTGAAAAAACAAAATGAAAACATTTGATGAACTTGGTTACGAAGTTGTTCATGAAGCACTCAGTAAACAAACAGCTGAACATTTGGCAATTGAATTGGAGTTGGTAAAAGATTTAGTATATTTCACAAAAAACGCAGATCAAAATAATAAATATGCATTCGGAGACAGACAAGTGGATAAATCTTTTGCTTGGTATGGCGCCATTGCAACTGAAGCACTGTTAATTCAACTACAGCCAATCATTGAACAAGTAACAGGTAAAACATTATACCCAGCCTATTCTTATAGTAGAATTTACTATAATGAAGCAACGATGGCAGCACACACTGACAGACCATCTTGCCAATACTCAGCTACCATTACCATAGAAGTTGATGAAACTGGACCATGGGAAATTTGGATGGAAAATCTTGCTGGTGCGACAAGTGCTTTAGTATTACCAGTTGGAACAATGGTTGTTTATAGTGGAGATAAACTAAAACATTGGAGAAACCAATATAATGGTAAGAAACAAATACAGGTGTTTCTGCACTATGTTGATGCCAATGGAATTTACGCTGATTTTAAATTTGATAAAAGACCTATACTTGGATTATCGAATGTTTAACAAACCTGTTGATATTTACTGGACACCAGTCATGAACAAGGATGGAAATGACCCAACATGGGAAAACCTTGCTTGGTTTGAACCAGAGCCAGCATTTAAAAGAATTGCTTCTCAAAGGGATAGCACATTTTTAAAGTGTCCAGTTGTTCAAGATTATTATAAAAATACATTTGTCATAAAATCTCCTGTTGATGTAACAATTACAACTGGTGTTGATGTTCATGGAAAGAAATTCATTCAGACGAATAGAATGGGGCAGAAATTCTATGACAATTTCGTACATTTTAAAGAAGAAGACAATAAAACATTTTATATGTTTACTCTTGGGTATAACTATTTGTTTGTTACAAAAGAGTCTTGTCTTATGGAAATGTTAGTACCAAACATGGAAGTTGGTACTGAAGACAATATTGATAACATGAGAATACTGACAGGGCAGTTTGATATTTCAAAGTGGATCAGACCAGTACACTTTGGTGGCGAAATCAAAGATCCATCTAAACCTATTGTGTTCAAGAGAGGAGATCCGCTCATGTATCTAAGGTTTACTCCACACAACAATAAAAAAGTAAACATGATAAGAACAGAGTTTACTGATGATATGCGTAAAACTGTTGAATCTTGCGTTGCATTAAAACATTTTGTGAGCAATAATAATATGGAACAAAACTACACAATGGCGCAAGCCACAGTTAAATTCTTCAAAGATAAGTTCTTTCCGAAGAAATGTCCATTTGGTTTTAAAAAATGACACAGTCATCAATTATACCATTGTTTCCAACATTGATTCATGTTGCGAGATTATCTCAATTTTCTGAATTTAACAGAAAAGTTGAAACAAAATCAATTGAATTAAAAAACACAATCAAAGCTGATGATGTATGGAACTGTAACACATATTCAACTGTAAATAAGTATGATATCACTAAAGACCCAATGGCATCTTCTTTTGTTTCTGCGTGTAAATCTGAAGTAATTAAATTTTCAAAATTATTTGGAGTTGAAACCGAAATCTTTGAGAGAGTAAATGGATGGGTAAATGTCTCGGAGAAAGGAAATTTTCAAGAGTATCATAACCACGACTCGAGCCACTTTAGTTGTGCTTATTATGTGAAAGCACCAAAAAATTGTGGTAGTATTAGATTCAAAAGTCATGAAGCATTTAGTAATATGTTTCCACTACCTGTTGTTACAGCTACTGATGCTTCTTATAGCACATATCATATTGTACCAGAAGAATGCAATTTAGTAATTTTTAGATCTAATTTGCAACACATGGTTGACACAAACATGAGTACTGAAAATAGAATAAGTATATCAATGAATTTTACATTTAAAGGAAAACTATGAAAGTATTAAAATTTCAAGCAGCATGGTGTGGTCCATGTCAAGGTTTATCAATGGTAATCAAAGGTGCTGGTGATAAAATCACAATGCCAATTGAAGAAGTTGATATTGATAATAATGTGTTCATGTCAGCAAACTTTAATGTTAGATCAGTACCAACACTGATTATGGTTGATAAAGAAGAAAAAGAAATTAAACGAATCTCTGGTATGCTACAAGAAAAAGAATTGTTAGAATGGTTAGGAGAATAACATGGCTGTTGCAACGATTAAACTCGTAACATACAAAGATCCAGGTCCAAAAATTTTAATTTTTTATTGGGTTCAAATTAATGATCCGACACAACGAGTTGGTCCACCATACTTCAATTCAAAACAAGAAGCATATGATTGGGCTGACCAGAATGGGTATAAGTATTAGTGACAGACGAAGAAGCAATCCAATTTTATAATGCGATGCTCGAACATTTTGGTGAGTTGCCAAATTTCGAGCATGAGCCACTTCGATTCGCATCTTTTGTAAGAATGTACAAATATTACAAATCACGGGAGTTGACAATCCCGCAGTCTTAAGATATAATGATATAATATAAGGAAATGATATGACTCAAGAAATTCTAATCGCATTACTTATCGGTGTTATACTTGGAGCAGTTGTTGCAGCTACTGCCTTTGTGCGACACTGTAAGAACACACCTGCAACTGACGAAGATTAATATGGTACATCCAATCCCACAAGAAAATCTTCCTGTTGATGTATTATTTGAAATCATATACGCATGGATTATGGCATGACAACAGTAACTATCCCCCTATTCACTGATGAAATTGATAAACTCAAAGAGATCCTTGAGAAATTTCCTGAAGCAACGATGGTCACACTAACACGAGACACAGGAAATGGTATCGGTTATAGACTGACTGCTGCTGTTCCATTCAGTCAAGATGATTTGAATGGAACATTTACTACTGAGATAACAGGAGTAGATAGTTGGTAAGAGATAACTACTATCAGATTGATGTTGTTTGGAAAGATGGATTCAAACACAAGATTAATTGTCGTGGTTACAATTTAAAATCAATGCTAGACTTTCAAGCCAGCATATTCTGGATTGAATCATATAAGTATAAAGAAATTACTCAACAACAATATAATAAGGCGCAAGCATATGATAGTGACACCACTGAAAAAGAAAGTCCTAGTAGCAGAAAACAAAGCGGAACAGACAACGGAAAGCGGAATCATTCTGGACGGAACGACAAGCAACCGAGACTCAAAGCAGGGAACAGTACTCGCAATCGGACCAAAAGTAACACTGGTAAAAGTAGGTGATGTTATTATGCTTGAGTGGAGCAAAGCACAGGTAGTAAAGATTGGTGATGCCCAAAGGGTTATCGTTGACGAAGACAATATTGTAGCTGTATTGGAGGATTAAATGTCTGATGGTGGTAAAGGGTCTACGCCAAGACCATATAGTATAAGCAAAGAAGAATTTGATAATCGTTGGGACAACATCTTTAAGAAAAGTCCTAAAGAAATTCAGGATGCTGAACTTGAAGATGAAGCATTTAAAATAGTTGAAGACCGAATGCGTGTAACAGGAACACAAGGTGAAGCTGATAAAGTATAGAGATGCTGGCATGAGCACATATACCTACTTCTGGGTTCGCGAAGAAGGCAGTGGTGTTATCAGCCCATATTTCGATAGCGAAGAACAAGCGCTAACATGGGCTAAAGAAGATAAACTTTGCTCGCATGAAGAAGCAGAAGAATTTGCCAAAAAAAGAAATTATCCACTATGACTACTTTCACAACTGAGGACAGAGAAGAAGCATCAAAGTGTAACCCACATCCTGATGCGCCACATGGGTTTATGCGTAACGAAAGTCATAACGCAGGTAGATATGTTTGTGAGTGTGAATTTTGGAATCCAGAGAAATGTCCATGGGATGATTGGAAAGCAACAAAGGACATTGTGTAATGGCTGGCTATCGCGAAAAGCAGTGTCCTCACTGCGGAACACTACATAAGAAGCGTGGTCCATATTGTTGTCGTAGTTGCGGCAACCATCGTGTGTTCTCACAAAAAGAACGCATGGAAAAGTCAAAGAAACAAACAGAATTTTTGAAGTCCGACAGCCCTGTAGCTGAACAGAGCAGATGGATTATATCAGAGATGGGTAAGTTTGCGTCAAAGGCAAGAGCTGAACCAGCAATGAAAGAAAAGAATTGGGATGACTATAATGTTATTCCTGAACGATCACTACCAAACAACCAATTCGTTGCGGACAACGCAATCTGGGAAACGAAAGACGGACAATGACACAAAAGGACACAATCGAAAAGGCATACGGTAACATGCCAAAAGAAGTCGGATGGTCCAATGACATTTTTGATTGGATAGTTATTCGTAGTTTCCGCTACTATTGGCACACAATCATTAGAAAGTTCACACGATGAACACAATTAGATTATTAACAGACACAGTAGATAATTTGTGGATGTTGACCTACGGCATTATCGCTGGCTGGGGTTTGACCTTTACGCTGGTAGTGATCGCTTTGGTTCTGTTGGCTGTTCGCACAATCTCACTACAACACAGGCTAGACCGACTAGAGAGCAGACAAGTATCAGACAGCCGAGAGTTATCGCTACGCATCACCAAAATCGATGGTAACATGCCTTTCTAGGCAAACCCCCATGAAGTAGCTTAACTCGCTACAGAGTCCGTTTTTTCCTCAAACCCACTTTTCAGTGGGTTTTTCTCATTTGAAATCAACGACTTACAAGCGATAAAAAGACCTTTACATTAATTCACAGTCGAGGTATAATTGTATTATTGAATAGGAGAAATGAATGTTTTATATTATTGATACTGCTAATAAAATGGTTGTGGCTGGTCCCTTTGCTAATTGGGGTTTGGCTTATGATAATCTGGCTACCGTGACTGTGCCCTCTGACTACCCTACTGGTGGGGTTCTTGAGATTTTTGGCTTGGCTGGCGTTCCTACTGAATAACCCTACTGAGTGAAGGGTTTTCCCTTTACTTTAATTCAAAATACTTGTATAATTACTCTATTGAATCAGAAAAGGAAATGAAAATGCAATCTTGGAACGAAATGTCCCCTCTTGAGCAAGCCCAATGTCAGTACTGGGATATGTACAAAGATGCCTACGGCAGTCGTCCTCGTGGCATTGACACCAGCATGTGGACGCTGGCTGACTTTGAGAAGGAATTTGAGTTCTTGGCTGAAGTCATCATGCGTGAAGAAACTCAGCGAATCGCAGACGAGAAAGTAGCGATCGCGAAGTTTGAGGACAAAGTATTAAACCTGATGCATACAGGCACCAATCGTGAGCGAGTAATCGCTTGGCTCATGGACTCTGCTGATGCAAATGGCGATCGTGACTACGCTTGCTTCTTGTTTGGTTTGCCTTATGGTTATCTTGATACCGCAACTGTTTAATTGAAGAGGGATATATTATGAAATTATTGAGCACTGGAAACCCAAAAATCCTCAAAGGCATGAAGCAGGGTTATAATACCTACATCCTTCACCTCGCCCCTGCGAATCTGTCAGGTCACGAAACCTGCCCCAAGCGCACTGCTGGTTGCACCTCTGCTTGTTTGAACACAGCTGGTCGTGGTGGTATGTTCAAGAAAGGCGAAACGACAAACACGATTCAGAAAGCACGGATCCGTAAGACTCAGTTGTTTTTCAGCAATCGTGATGAATTTTTCCACCAACTCATCAACGACATTGAGTTGGCAATCAAACAGTCAGCCCGACTCGGTTTGACACCAGTGTTTCGTCTCAACGGCACCAGTGACCTGTCTTTTGAAAAGTATAGCATCATGGGTACAGGCAAAAATATTTTTCAACTGTTTCCGCAGGTTCAATTTTATGACTACACAAAAATCCTCGGTCGTAAAGTTGCTCACATCGATAACTACCACCTGACTTTCTCTGCTGCCGATGGCAACGATGCTGATGTTTTGGGAGCGATCGCGCAGGGTTATAATGTCGCTACTGTTTTTGGTATGAAGAAAACACAGCCCATGCCTGAAACCTATAATGGTCGCACAGTATTTAATGGCGATGAGTCTGACCTGCGTTTCCTTGACCCAAAGGGAGTGATCGTTGGGTTGTATGCCAAAGGCAAAGCCAAGAAGGACACCAGTGGGTTTGTGAAATATCCCACTGTAATGATGATGGCAGCATAACCCTACCAGTGGTAGGGGTACTAAAATAGTCCTTTACTTTAATTCGCTTTGGATGTATAATTACTTGTAAACTTGAAAAAAGGAAGAAAAATGATTATAGCAAAAACCAAATCCCAACTCCGTGCCGAGTCTGAAGTACAGATGGCTGAATTCCTGCGTCGTGGTGGTGTCGTTGAAGTCAGCGATCGCCAGATTCGCCCTCGCAAACAGGTTATGCGTGGCAAAGTTACTCGCACAGCATCAACAGGTACCAGTGGTTTCGCTACTGGCTTCCCACGCAAAACAACAATCGCTTAATAGGAAAATATATGATTACTCGTGACTTTTTGGCTGGCTTGGAATTTTCTGTTATGACAAAATTTGACCGCATGGGCTTCGCTGGCGTATCCAGCCCAGTACCCTTGATCGCTGAATATCAGGACAAGTATACGGTAGTGATCGATGGTTGCTATTGTGAGGTCGTTGATGTTGAGTCCCTTGAGGTCGTTGACACATGTGAGGACATTCGTGAGTTGTCCTATGCCCTTGACCTTGGCAACGGCAGGTACGATGCTCGTGAAGGCAACGAAGATTCGTTCTCAAATCTGGGTATGGAATAACCCTACCAGTCGTAGGGGTATGAAAATAATGCTTTACATTAATTCAGAAAACAGGTATACTTACTGTATTGATGATAAAAAAGGGTTTTAAAATGCGTGGATCTATCCGTACTTTCGTTGGTTTGTTTGTGTTAATGGGTGTTGCAGGTGGTTTGGACAATGCCACAGACGCACAGTTGCTACCCTTGGTAGTGATCGCTGGTCTGGCTATCGCCCTTGCATACTCTGGTGTGACAGCCATGAATAACCCTACAGGTCGTAGGGGTATGGAATAAAGTGCTTTACTTTAATTCGTACCTCGTGTATAATTGATCTATGATGAATAAAAAAGGAAACCAAATGACTACTATCCGTACCTCTGTGAAATTCGACAAAACCTCTGGTAAGTATGTGTGCCAAATCGGTTCTGCTAAACCCTTCAAAACTACTAAGAAATCCCACATTGAGTGGAGATATAAACAGGAAACAGGTATGGATTTGACCTACGACCAGATCGTTGCTGCCGATGTTGAAGTACAAACTGCTCGTGACGAAAAGTTTGGCATCAATACTCGCTTTGAGTTCGTTGAGAAACTTGTGAAAATGGTTGCGTCTGGCGTACAGCCATCCGCTGTTATCACAGGTGAAGGTGGTCTCGGTAAAACTTTTACCGTAACCAAAACTCTTAACGATGCTGGCTACACCGACATCTCTAATCTCGCTGACTTTCAAGTCGGTTCAGTGATTAACACTCGCAAGTGCTTCACCCAAATCAAGGGTTATTCAACTGCTAAGGGTTTGTATCGTTCGCTGTTTGAAAACAACAACAGCATTATCGTGTTTGACGACTGTGACTCTGTGCTCAAAGATCCTGTTGCTTTGAATATTCTTAAGGGTGCGCTAGATTCCTACGGCAAGCGTATTATCTCTTGGAATGCTGACATGCGTGATGAGGACTTACCTCGTTCGTTTGAATTCACAGGTCGTGTGATTTTTATTTCTAACATGACTCAGGACGGCATCGACCAAGCGATTCGTAGTCGTTCAATGATGATTGACCTGACTATGACTGCTGACCAAAAGTTAGACCGCATGTCCTTTATCGCTACCAGCCCTGAATTCATGCCTGAGTACGATGCTTCTGTTAAGGCAGATGCCCTTGCTTTGATTAAGGAAATCAAAGATGAGTGTAAGGAAATTTCCCTCCGTACCCTTATCGCTGTCTGCAAAATCCGTGCGTCTAACAAAGACTACAAAGATCTTGCTACTTACATGTTGACTGCTTAATAAGAACAAGGGAGGTAGTATGAAACAAAAGAAAACACTGGGGCAATTGCTCCGCAAAAAGTTGGGTTTGAAACCAACTCTGGGACAGCTCTTGCGCTTGCGCTTGATGGGGCTGTGACCTTTTTTACTGGATTTTTGAGAAGGATTTTTATGAACGCAATTATTGAAGACGGAAACACAATTGAGTACAAAGGCGAAATCTTTGATCGCTCACATGGCTCACCATTCGACAGGGGTTCAGCTGACTCCTACTATCATCGCCCAATGGATCCACACTGGTATCCTGAGGGTAGCTATAATGGTGATCGCGTAGAAGCCACAGATATGCATGGGATTCAGCTTCGTGCCTATGCAATGGGTTATGAGTTCAACGAACGATTCGGCGACAAGAAAGACTGGGGTTAAAATGACAGGTTTCCAATCAAAAAAGGCAATGAGCCATGACAGGTTCACAGACACAGTGGAAATTGACCTACAAACAATTCTCCTGAAGTCAATCAAAGACCTCACAATGCAGGTGGAAGAACTGAAATATAGGATTAATCGCTTAGAAGAAAAGCAAAGGGATGACGGAAAATGAAATATGTCTATGTTCTAACTGAAGAAACCGATGACGGAACTACGGTAGTCGGTGTATATGAAACACACGCACTGGCTTTGGCTGAGAAAATAGCCATAATCCGTGACTTCTATGATGTCTCAGAGGAAGAGGTCGCTGATGCAGACATAGATGATGAATTCAGCGACTTCGTTACCTATGATATTGTTCAGAGAAAGCTGGTGTCAGAATGATTACCTACAGCAATAAGGGAACAATCGCTATAAGCACTACGCCAAGAATAGAATTTAAACACGCTATTCCTAGTTGGTTTATAGAGAAATTTCTCCGCTACATGGGTAAGGGATTAATCAGGATAACCGATTATCAGGGGAATGAACTGAAAGTCTACTATTGTGAGTAGTGATCGCACTCGGCAAATTTCGGTCTCTTGCGTTGACCTAAATCAGAATCCTATTGCGATTCAGAAACTCGCCGCAAAAATTCGCAGTCCAGACAGACACTAAAAACGAATTAAAGTCAAGTAATTTCTCGCTCTTTTGCCAAATTATTTCCCTTTACTTTAATAGGTATTTCGGGGTATAATTGTATTATACCCAGTTGAGAAAGGTCGTTATATGTCAGTGAAGCAGTTTCGTCGTGAGGTCGCCAAGGCAAAGGTCGTCTATGCAGGGGTCGTTATATGTACCGAGGACACTACCTATATCCAAGTCGTCAAGGGAGATGTCCTGCTTCAGACTAAGGATTGGCCTGAGGATACACCATTGAACTACCGAGTCGACGCTGATGGCTCGCTCTATATACACTAGGATACCTATGACTAAAGATATGGTAGTATTTCGTGAGACCACTGTTTGGGACGATTCTTATATAAAGAACGGCACATATATCCTGAGTCCTGATAAGCAGTGGCTCTATGGGTTTATTCCCTATGGCAAGAGTGGTCGTGATGTTAAGTTGTTTAAGAACAGAATTCAGTTCGACAAGCGACACCGAACATTTGTGAAAGTCAAGGGGTAATTATACTAGGATCGGAGATTAAAGTCAAGATTGATTGTTGTGCTGGGGTGGACTTTTCGCTTTAGAGATCGGGTCCCCTTTAAGTACCTTATGGCGATGCAAGTCAAAAGGAAACTTTAATTAACATCTCCAAGATACAACTGCATACCTCAGCCGATTTCAAACGAATCCGTCTCAAAAATCGCCCTGCAAAAATTTACCTGCAAACCCTGTCAGCTTACTTGACTTTAAAGCGTTATTAGTGTATAATTACTAAAAGGACTACACTATGTATACACGACATGATTTGGTTATGGCTGTGAAAGAACTACTGGAACGGCATTGGGATGTGGCTGAGATAGCATCTAAGCTGCATATTGACATTAACACTATAAAAGCGATTGTGGATTTACTATCATGAACAAATTAGTTAAAACTGAGAACGAACACTTATATCCCTCTGGAGGTTTAGTCATTCCTCATGAGGTGGCAGACGGACTTACTCGGGCAAATTTGATTGATGCCAAGCGTTATCTACAGTCAGAATTAGATGCGTGGGCTGAAAATCCCAAGGATGAACTGAATCCTGATGGTTATTGGTTACATCCCGATGATGTAGTGAATAATGGTAAACTTATTAGAGCACTATCCCTCATTATTGACTACTATGGTGGCGAGTAATGATTGCTCTATATATCATAGTGGGGTTATTTACTTTTGAGATCGTTTTTGGTCTCATTTTTACTTGCTTCATGCGAAAATTCGGTGTTTACGGAGGTGGAAAGTGGTTTTGATACGATATTTTATGATTTTTATGCTTCTTGTAGTACTTTTTGGCTGTACAACGACTTACAACACGAAAATCAACTCGGAAAACACCATTTTAGTAGAAAAAGTCACTCCAGTGGTACTAATTCGCGATCCACAAAACCCTTACAAGAAGTCGGAAAAATAAACTTGACTTGCAAGACCGATTTATGGTATAATAGGATGTCGGGTGTCTACAAAGGAAAAAGAAATGACAAATGAAACTGATAAAAATCCAGATTTAGAAAAATCCAGCGAAGTCGAGGGTGAGTTTAAGGACTCTCTTACTAGACTAAAGGAAGCAAGGGCATTGAAAGCTGAAAAGAAGAAAGCAGTGAAGGAAATGACTGTTAAATTTGGTAATGTGAAGATGGCTAAGAAGTTGGTAAAGACCGCTGTTCAGAATCTACAGAAAAAAGTGCGTAGGACAACTGGTCGAGGTCGCTAATGTTATTTGAAGAACATGTTCCCTTTAGAACATCTATATTTTCAACGAACATTGAATTTGACCCTGCTCCAATAATTTCCAAAATCAAAGAAATACAGGATTCAACTCCATCTCTGGAATTTAGCAATCGTGGTGGATGGCAGAGTCCGACCTATAAGTTTGAGTCGCTAAGTAGTGAACTGGCTGTAGTAAACCCAATTTTTGATGTAATTGGTAATGAGATGGTTAAACTGTATGAAGTGTATGGAATTGATCGTCCAGTGAACTTGCTGAATTTTTGGTTCAATGTAAATAAGAGGTATAATTACAATGTAAGTCATACACATCAATTTTCATTCTTCTCTGGAGCTGTATACTTTAAAGTTCCAAAAAATAGTGGAAATATTGTGTTTGAACGACCTGATAATTCTAAGTTTGTGCTTCCAGGAGTACAAAATGATAGAAATTGGTCGGCTTACTACATAGATCCGACAGTTATTAATACTGTTGTATTTCCGTCTTACTTGTCTCATCATGTTGAACAAAATTTGACTGAAGATGAAGATGATGAAAGAATTTCAATGGCATTTAATTTTGGATAATATATGTTAGATATTTTTGGACCTACACTAAAATGGATAAAAGATGACTGGACTTCAAATCGTTTTCGTTTCGTTCTCGAGTTGCTTGCTTGGGCTATTAGCATTTTTTGCTCTCTTACAATGGCAATCACAGTACCCAATCCTCCGTTGCTTGCTCTTTATCCTGTGTGGATTACTGGTTGTGCAATCTATGCTTGGTGCGCTTATACTCGGAAATCTTTTGGGATGCTGGCTAACTACCTGTTACTAACTACTATTGATATGATTGGACTACTAAGGATGTTACATGGATAAAACACCAACTGGCTCAGCTCTATGGGCTTTTAAACCTGATAATGTTGAAAACTGGGCATATGCCAATAATGTTTTTACGCCTGAAGAATGTGATAAAATTATTCAGATTGGATTGAATAAAATCATTAAACCAGCTTTAATTGGTGGTAATGGTAATGGGGTTGTTGACACAACTATTCGTGATAGTAATATTACATGGCTCGGTTCTCAAGATGATATGGGTTGGGCATATGATAAATTGGCTGGAGTTGTTCAAGAAGTAAATTCTAAATTTTTCAATTTCGATTTGTTTGGATTTACGGAAAACATGCAGTTTACTGAGTATAAACCTCCTGGTGGTAAATACGACTTTCATATTGATAAAATTCTCTATGGAACTGTTCGTAAACTTTCGATGGTTGTTCAGCTGACTGATCCAGCTCAATACACTGGCGGAGAGTTGCAAATTTGGACTGGTGGCAGAGATGAACTTAACATGGAAAAAACTCGTGGTTCTGTTTTCTTCTTTCCTAGTTATGTTATGCATCGTGTCAAACCTGTAACTGCAGGAACTCGCTACAGTCTTGTAGCTTGGGTTGGTGGAGTCCCATTTAAATAACTTGACATTAATTCAAATATCAAGTATAATTGAGTTATGAAGTTAGGAAATTACTATGAAAATTGCTATTTGCTCCGATGTCCACTTAGAGTTTGGACAACTTAACCTTGAGAACACACAAAATGCCGAAGTCCTTATTCTATCTGGCGATATTTGCACTGCTTGTGATTTGCTTCCCAATACTGGGGATACCCTTGTTGGCTCTGCTAAGTCTAATCGTTATCACGAGTTTTTCAGCCTTTGTAGCAGTCGGTTTAATGATATTGTTTATATCGCTGGCAATCATGAACACTACCATGGTGATTATGCAAAATCTCTGGGTATTCTAAAAGAAAATCTTGCTTACCTTCCGAACATTCATGTTTTGGACAAAGAAGTATGGGATCATGGCGACTATCGTTTTATTGGTGGAACTCTTTGGACTGACATGAATGGCGAAAATGAGATGACCATGAATCATGTTGCTCGTCGCATGAATGACTTTCAAATCTGTGAGAACAGTAATGAAATGGTCAACTACAGAGTTTGGGGTGAGAACGATAATGGCGATAAAACTACAAAGTTTAAAATTCGTCCAGCAACTCTTTCACCTCGTCATGTTGTTGAAGACCACAAGGCAATGCTTAAAGTTATTGAGGACACCTACGCTGAGACTCCACCTTGGATGACTGTTGTAGTTTGTACTCATCATGCTCCAAGCAAAGGTTCTGAGCATCCTCGTTATAAACATGATCAATTGATGAATGGTGCGTATAATTCTCAGTTGGATCAGTTTATCATGGATCGTCCAGGAATTAAATTGTGGACTCATGGTCATACTCATGAAGATTTTGACTACATGATTAAACAATGTCGTGTTGTTTGTAATCCTCGTGGTTACATCAACTACGAAGATCGTGCTGATCGTTTTGAGTTAAAGGTAGTTGAAGTATGAGTGATTACAATCCTGACAAATGGATGGTTGTCAAAATTACTGGAAAAGATACACCACCTGTCTATAAAGTTTTTGCTTGTTGGTATGGTGGTTATCTTGAAGGCGATTCTTGGAAATTAAATTCAGGTATTACTAAGGTAACCGAAAAAGAAGATTGCTTCTTCTTTGAAGGATCCAGTGGTTCAGTTTATGAATGTAATAAAGGATTATATGGTGCCAGTGGATTTGGTACTGGAATTCTTCAAAATATGAGTGATAGACTTTATAAAGTAGGTGGAAAAATTGAGATTCTACCTGAAGAAACAAATTGGTTGGAGATTAATTATGAGTAAGTATACATTGGAAGTTCAAGAAAATGAAGATGGAGAGTTCTTTATTGAATTGAATGACGAAATTCTTGAAGGCACTGGTTGGAAAATCGGTGATGATCTTAATTGGAAAGATAATGGAGATGGGAGTTGGACTTTGAGTAAATCAGATAAAGTTTGGGTTCTTGTTGAGTGTGTTCAACAGTATCGTATGCGTTACATGGTTCAAGCACCAGCTGACCATCCTGAATATGCGCTTGATGATGTAACTTGTCAAGACGCTAAAGAGTTTTCACAGTTAGATATTGGTGAGACAATTGTTTCTCATCGTGTAATTTCTCATGATGACGCATTAAAATTATGCGACGAAGATAATGACTATACTAATGGTTGGACTGAAGAACAAAAGGTAAGAGCATTTTTCACAAAAGAAGGCGAAGGAAGAGGTTTTTAATATGCCAAAATTTACACTAATTGCTGAACATACAAATTGGTACACTGGTAAAGTTGAATCTAAAGTTACCTATGAATTTGAAGCTGATGGTATATCTGATGTACTTCAGAATACTGATCTGTTTATTCGTGGAGTAGGTTATTTCCCAGAAGGAACGCTAGATTATGTTCCTGATGAAAATTATGGTGAAGCACCTGAGTGGCGAGTACCAGAGTGGGAAACACCACAAGATGATATCAGTCATTCAGAGTTTTTCTTTGACACCGAAAGGAACAAATAATGGGAATGCCACTTGATGTATTAATGTTTCAACAAGCATGCGATCAAAAAGCATCGCCTGAAAATGCTGCATTATATAAGTCTTTGATGGAAGAAGAATTCAAAGAGTTTATTGATGCTCATTGGAATCGTGATGAAGTAGAAATGCTTGATGGTTGTATGGACTTAATTTGGGTTACGCTTGGATTCTGTCACATGAAGGGTTATGATGTACAAAAAGCGTGGGATGAAGTTCTTCGAAGCAATATGGCAAAAGTTGACCCTACTACTCGTAAGGTTACTCGTCGCGAAGATGGTAAGATTTTGAAGCCAGAGGGCTGGACTCAACCTGATTTGAGCAAATTTATTAAAAAGTCTTGACATTAATTCAATGTTAGGGTATAATTATATTATGATTACATTATACTTAGATATGGATGGTGTCCTTGCTGATTTCAACAAGGAATACACCAAATATGACCCATTGAAAGAAGATCGAAAGAAATTTCAATCAGCTGTTATGGAACATCGTATTTTTGAGAAGTTAGACTTTATGTGTGACACTCAAGAATTGCTGAACCATGTTGCAAAACTGAAAGGAATCAACATTGAGATTCTTACATCAATGGGAACTTTTCGAACTGAACAAGGTGAGGCTGCGAAATCACAGAAACTTAAATGGTTGAATGAGAAAAACATTCCTTACCGAGCAAACTTTTCTAGAAGTAAAGATGAAAAAGCGAAGTGGGCAACACCTACTTCAATTTTGATTGATGATTCTGTTGGATGTATTAGTCCGTTTGTTGAAGCAGGTGGTCATGGTATTTTACACACTACTTCTTCTGAAACGATTCGATTACTGGATTCAACGATAAAACTTTTATCATGAATATTTTTTACTTACATAACGATCCGTCGGCATGCGCTAAAATGCATGTCGACAAACATTGCGTAAAGATGATTTTAGAATATGCACAATTACTTTCTACTGCCCACCGCTATCTTGACGGCATTCTTGTTACTGGTTTATCTCAGTCTGGTCGCAAACGGAAGCAATACATTATCGAAGACGATCGTGAGCATTTACTGTACAGTGCTACTCATATTAATCATCCCTCTGCTATTTGGGTAAGACAATCTGCTGCTAATTATATGTGGCTAGCAGAAATGCTTGAAGAACTCTGTAAAGAGTATTCCTATCGTTATGGGAAAATTCATAAAGTTGAATCGATTGGTTTGATGCAGATCCTCAAAAATAACTTTCCTAAGAATTTACCTGAAGGAAACTGGACTGAACCAACTCCAGCCATGCCTGACCACTACAAAGTTGCTGGAGATTCTATCCAGTCTTACAAAAACTACTACCTTGGCGACAAAACTCGCATGTTCTCTTGGAAAAATCGTGAAACCCCATCTTGGGTTTCATAAATAGAATTATAAGGAGTTTTACGATGCCAACATATAGATTCCGTAATACGGAAACTGACGAGATTTTTGATGTTATTATGAAAATTTCAGAGTACGATCAGTACAAAGAAACAAATCCAACCCACGAAAGATACCACGACACCCCTATTCCTATGGGTGATCCTGTCCGACTAGGTGTCCGTAAAAAAGATTCAGGATTCAAGGAGGTGCTACAAAAAATTAAAGAGAAAACTACCTACGCAGATTTCGATAAAACATCTTCACAAATTTAAGGAATTTAAATGGCTCGTAAATCGCCACTTTCAGTAGTAGAAAAAGATAATAATGAAATTCGTGAGTCAAAGCCAATAGCAAGCAATCAGTTAAAAGTAAGATTAGATAATTTAAAAACTTTTCAACCATTAACTGAAAATCAAAAGTTATTTTATGATGCGTATAAGCGTGGTGATTATTTTGTAGCACTTCATGGTGTAGCAGGAACAGGTAAAACTTTTATCGCACTTTATAAAGCAATAGAAGAAGTGCTTGATAAATCAAATCCATTCAATAAGATTATTGTTGTTCGTTCAGCAGTTCAATCTAGAGAGATTGGTCATCTTCCAGGAGATGTTGGTGAGAAAATGGAAATCTACGAACAACCTTATCGTCAGATTTGTCATCAGTTATTTGACCGCAAGGATGCTTGGGATCGTTTGGAAGAACAAGGTTATATTCAATTTATTTCTACATCCTTCATCCGTGGTATGTCTTTCGACAATGCTATTATTATTGTTGACGAGATGCAGAATTTGACATATGAAGAAATTGACACAGTTATGACTCGTGTTGGTCATATGTCTAAGATTATTTGGTGTGGAGACTATCGCCAAACTGATCTAAATAAAAGAAAGAACGATGTTACTGGTATTCTTAAATTCTTTGATATTGCCCAACATATGTCGGCATTTACTCGAATTGAATTTACTGTAAATGATATTGTTCGCTCATCGTTAGTCAAAGATTATATCTTGGCTAAATTAAAATACGAAGATTACGAGGACAGAAAATGATTACAGGAGATCAATTTAAACACTTATTTCCAAGAGCGCAAGATCCAGATGGCTGGGCTGAGGCAATGAATAATGTGTTTCCAACTTACGATATTAATACACCACATCGTGTCGCAGCATTTCTTGCTCAGTGTGGGCATGAGTCTGGTGGTTGGACTGTGTTTGAAGAAAACCTAAACTATTCCGCACAAGGATTAAACAGTATTTTCAAGAAGTATTTCCCTACTATTGAATCTGCAACACCTTATGCTCGTCATCCAGAAATGATTGCTAATAAGATCTATGCTAATCGCATGGGTAATGGTGGTCCAGAATCTGGTGATGGATATAGATATCGTGGTCGTGGACCAATTCAGTTGACTGGTCGTGCGAACTATACTAAATTTGCTCAAGAGATGTTTGATGACTGGCAGAATGTTGTTGATAATCCTGACTGGGTAACTGCTGATCGCGACTTTGCTCTTATGTCAGCAATTTGGTTTTGGAATGCGAACAAGTTAAATGTTCAAGCTGACAATGGTGATATTAAGTTAATGACTAAAAAGATTAATGGTGGATACATTGGTCTTGAAGATCGTATTAAACACTATGAGGAATGCATTAATTTACTTACATAATGAAAACATTTATTGATCATGAATTTGCGAAACTGGAGCGTATCGATAGTCCCGAAGGCAGGTTATACCGCACACCTTCGGGTAAATCCTATCCCTCCGTTACCACAGTTACTGGATTGCACTCAAAACAGGGAATCCTTGATTGGCGAAAAAGAGTCGGAGAAGAAGAAGCAAACAAAATCTCCACCAGAGCAGCATCAAGAGGAACCAAAATTCACTCCCTCTGCGAATCCTATTTGCGTGGAGAACCTACTCAACCAGATTTCTTTGATTCGCACCTATTTAAAAGTCTCGTCCCAGAATTAAATAATATAGATAATATACATGCGTTAGAGAGTCCGCTTTATTCTCACCATCTACAAGTTGCAGGAACTGTTGACTGTATTGCTGAGTATAAAGGTAGGTTATCTATCATTGATTTTAAAACATCATCTAAACTTAAAAATCGTGATTGGATTCATGGTTACTTTATGCAGACTTCTGCATATGCAGTTATGTTTGAGGAGTTGACAGGAATTCCTGTTAATAGACTTGTAATTATAGTTGGGGTTGATAATTATACCCCACAAGTGTTTGAAGAGCGTAGGAATGAATGGATTGGACATTTTAAAGATCTTCGCAAAGAATATTTGCAATTAAAAGGTATTTAATTTGACTATAATAAATATATAATGTATAATAGGTGAATGGTTGTGTGAAGCAACTAGAAAAGTATTCTGGACGGGAGTTCGATTCTCCCCACCTCCACCAGAAGTGCATGTGTTAGATGAAAGAAACCATTTTATGGGCTCTAATGGGTGTGCTTCTGATGGGGGTGACTAGGTTTCGACAGGGTAACAAGTATAGAAGTGGACAACCCATCAGAGTAGATGTTAAAACTAAACAAAAGTAAACGCAAACGACTCACAGTTCGCATTGGCAGCTTAATCGCTGACTAGGGTTTCGGTAACTTTCCTCGTAACAGAATAAGTTACCATATTTTTTAAAAAGGGAATTAAATGAAAAAAGTTATTTTAATCGCAGCATTATTGGCATCTATGGGTGTTCAAGCAGTTGAACTAGGTATCAACGCAAGTCGCGATACTGCCAATACAGATCGTACTGGTGTAGGTATTACTGTTGGACAGAAGTTTGATAAAGTAGGCATCACTGCTGGATTTGATCAATACAAAACTGGAACTGACATGAACAAGTACACTTTAGTTGGTTCGTATGATGTTGCAACAGTTGGTGCAGCGACCATCGCAGTTAAAGGTGGAGTTGCTTACTTGGATCAAAAGAATACAACTGATGGCTATGCTGCATTAGTTGGTGCTGGTGTTTCTTATCCATTAAGCAAACAAGTTGCTCTCACTGCTGATTATCGTTATCAAGCAGGACAATCTAAAGTTAGTTCTTTAGATGGTAGTACTGTTATTGCTGGCTTGAAATATTCATTCTAAGGAATTACTATGAAGACAATTATCTTACTTACTGCTTTAGCATTTTCTTTCTCAACTTTTGCTGCTGAACCAGCAAAGAAAGAAGAAACGAACTGTGTAACAAAGGACAAGAAAGGTAATTGTCCTGCTGCTCCAAAGAGTCCTAAACCAACTCCAAAGAAAAAAGCAGAAGCACCTAAATAATATTATGTCCCAGGGATGGGATATGGTGGCAGTAACCATATAAAAAACTGTCATTACACACAACTCATTAACACACAAAGGAATTAATATGAGTAACATGACTCCGTTCGAGATTCGCCTTGAACTTTTAAAAATGGCGAAAGACATGCTTAACGATGAATACTACGGTAAGCGTGAAGTAATTAGCAATAGTTGGCATGCTCAACTAGAAGTTGCTAAAATCAATGGTGGGGAGTTGCCTGTTCATCCAGGATTTCCAGCTTATCCATCAGAAACTGAAATCATTGCAAAGGCTCAAACCCTAAATGGTTTTGTTTCAAATATTCCCCTAGATACTAAGACTACGAAAAAGTCCACCTGATAAATGGGATTGGAAGGTGTGTTCGCACACCTTTCTTCTGCACATTAAGGAGATGTAATGCATAAGAAAATATTATATACGACATTAACTATACTAAGTTTGATTATTATTGCTCCAGTGATTGCTTTAAATGGTAAAAATGTAATTCCGTTAAGTGGAATTGATTATTCAGATCTGACCCCATCGGCTAAAAAAGAAGTCGAATGCTTGGCAGACAACATATATTTTGAATCAGCCTATGAACCAAAAGATGGAAAGATTGCGGTAGGGCTGGTTACAATGAACAGAGTTAATAAAGGATTTGAAGATTCTGTTTGCAGTGTTGTGAAACAAAAAACTCAAAACACTTGTCAGTTCTCTTGGTGGTGTAATGCTAAATTGCAAATGACATCGCTATATAAAACTAATTATTTTAATGATAGACAAAAAGAAGTCTATAAAGAAGCGCAAGATGTGGCAGTTTATGTTTACATGAACTATGGTAATATGATAGATAACACTCAAGGTGCTTTATTTTATCATGCGGATTATGTTAATCCTAGATGGAAATTAGAGAAAACAGTAACGATTGGTAGACATATTTTTTATAAACCCTAATGGAGTAATTGATGGCAAATAGTATGATGCAAAAATTGAATTTAGATTTTCTCAAAGAGGGTGATAAATCTACTCACGGATTCTTTCTTCTTATGGAAGAAGTTTCCCTTTCTTCGGTAAAACCATTGGTAGAATGGATACTTGAATCAAACTTCACTGCTGAAACACCAGAGTTGTTAAATTTAATTATCTGCTCTCCAGGTGGCGATTTGAATGCTGCGTTCGCAGTTATTGACACGATGCGTGGTTCTTCTATTCCAATTCGAACAATCGGTTTGGGGCAGGTTTCTTCGGCAGGTCTATTGATCTTTGCTTCAGGAACTAAAGGACAACGAATTCTTACACCGAACACTTCAATTTTATCGCACCAATATTCTTGGGGTGCGTTTGGCAAAGAGCATGAGTTATTTGCGACAGTTAAAGAATTCGATTTGACAACAAAACGAATGATTGCTCACTATAAAAAAGTGACAGGTTTAACTGAACCAAAAATTAGAGAAACACTTCTTCCTCCGCAGGATATTTGGTTATCTGCTCAGGAAGCACAGAAACTTGGACTATGCGACTTAGTAAAGGATTTAAAATGAATTGGTTAAAATATTCAGGTGTTTGGATTTCGCTTGCGGTAAACCCATATCACTGGAGAATTGATTTTGATGTGCGTGGTCCAGATGATATGGATCCAGCAAGGCATGTAATTTGTGCCACTGTTGGTCCACTAACAGTAAGGATAGTTATCGATGATGGATCTTATTAACAAAATAAAAGGATGTTTTATTATGACTGAAAGAAACTTATTTGTAATTTGTACGACTGTGGTTTTGATGACAGCGATTAGTTCTATTGCATACTATAATTTGCAAAAAGACCGACTCATGTCTGCAAATATTGAAAATGGTATTGTAAAGGGTGTTGACCCAGTTGCAATTAAATGCGCCTACGACTCTCAAGGCACTATGTGTATGCTATACGCTGCAACCAAGCATGGAGACTCTCCTACAGGTCGAAAATAATGCTTGACATTAATTCGTAAATAGGGTATAATAGTCTTAGGACTATAGAAAAGGAGCCTGTGATGGAGTTGAGTAAATATGAGTATCAAGAGAAGTTTTCCCTTTGCGCAATGGATAGAGATATCGTAGCATTAGAGAAAATTCATCTTTCTTTGATTAAGCAACGAAAAGTAATGGATCGTTGGTTTGACAAGTATCTTGATATGTTTGACCGAAAAATGAATCCTGAAGAAACTGATACCCCAGTTTGGAAACTCTATAAATCAAAATCGCGAGAGTATAGCGAACTAAACGAGGTAATCACAACAGCAAATGCCTACATCAACAAACTTAAAAGTATTTGAAGATTCAAAGTCGTTTTCTCTTTATATAGAACAATTGGCAAGAGACAAGAAGTGTACCCATGTCGATGCTATCTTGGAATATTGTAAGGAAAACTTCATTGACCCTGAAGAAATTAAATCTTTGATTAACAAGTCCCTCAAAGAAAAAATGAAGATGGATTTTCAACAGAGTGGACACCTACCGAAAACGGCACAACTTGATGTTTAATTTGAAATTGACGCTTGCTGTTATTTTTGCTTTTACGCTGGTTTGGGGAACTATGTTCTTAGCAATCCCTAAACATGGCGTAGTAGTTTATGATTGTAGATTGGCGGAAATCTCTCCAGATTTCCCAATTGAAGTGAGAACTGATTGTAGGAAATTAAATCGTGGACGGATATAAGGTATGGAAACTTTATATGGCTGTGAAGTTACACTTTACTACGAATGCGTATAATGTGTTTAACAATCGTGGTCATGTAAAAGGTGCTCGAGACACTTTTTATAATCGTAATGATAGGTTTATCTTTGAAAAATTGGCAAGAAAGTTTCCAACCGAAAGGGATGTGATTCAATATTTTGTTGCTAATTTTGCTTACGGAAATAATGAAGTTGTCTATGACCCAGGAGAGGGTGAGCGTAATTTAAGTACTTGGAATAAACGAAAAGAAAGTATGTCACAAGTTTTTGAAAACGACTTACATGCAATCTGCTTGCATCTAGAGAAAGAGGGTTTATCTGAGAATCATCTATATGAAAAGAGTGGTAGTGATTTCCCTGAGTTATTTAAATTATATCTCGGTGGTTATATCACAATAGAAACTATGGTAATTTTAGATTCTTATACGAATTACATTGCAAGAATACCTTCGCAATTAAATTTGCTTTTGGGAGAAGAATGCCGTAGAATAGATAAATGTAAGGGTTTCGTGAAGTTTAATACCGAACGACTCTTGCGTGTCTATGAGAATTTTAAACAGGAAATTTTAGAGTTGCACTGATATGAATCGCAAGATAGATCTTCACTTCGAAGATGAAGTAGAGGTTACTGGTAAGTTTAAAAAAACTAAACATTCCAAGAACCAAAAAGGTAAAGGTATGAAAGTACTAAATAGTTATGTTGAAGAATATTATGATGAGCAAGACTTAGATTATGATTTTGAAACATACGATGAAGACGATAATACTAATACAAAAACATATTAATACATTTATACAAAGGAAATACGATGGACATTCAAGCACTTCGCAAAATGCGTAACACAGATTTCGGTAAAATCACTTCCGAATTCGAAAAAATTGCTAACCCCGAATCTGGCGGTGGCAAAAAATCCTACCAAGACGACAGAATGTGGAAACTAGAAGCCGATAAGGCTGGTAATGGTACAGCCACACTGCGTTTTCTACCTCGCGTAGAAGGTGACGAACTCCCATGGGTTCGTATCTTTAACCACTCCTTCCAGGGTCCAACTGGTAAGTGGTATATCGAGAACTCTCTTACCACTCTTGGTGAGAAAGATCCTGTCGGTGAATTGAATTCTAAATTGTGGAATTCTGGTTCTGATGCCAACAAGGAAATTGCTCGTAAACAAAAGCGTAAGTTATCTTACATCTGTAATGTTTTGATCGTTTCTGATCCAAAGCATCCAGAGAATGAAGGACAAGTTCGCTTGTTTAAGTTTGGTAAGAAAATCTTTGATAAAATCATGGATAAAGCTCGTCCGACTTTTGAAGATGAGAAGCCAGTTAATGTCTTCGATCCATTCGAAGGCGCAGACTTTAAGTTGCGTATGCGTAAGGTAGATGGTTATGCTAATTATGACCAATCCACTTTTATGGATCCAACTGAGTTGGCATCTGGTGATGAAGAAAAGATGGTTGAGATTCTAAACAAATCTTACAAGTTGTCTGAGTTCTTAGATCGTAAAAACTTCAAATCTTTTGAAGAACTGACTAAGAAACTGTCAGATGTGTTAGATGGTGAAGGAACACCTATTAAGTCAGCTGCAGCCTTGTCTGAAGATGATGATTATGTTGCTCCAAAGTCAACTGCCACTACTGTAGCATCTAAGCCAGTAACAGTTTCTAAAGCACCTGAGATTAATGACGATGACGAAGATGTCATGTCTTACTTCCAGAAAATCGCTGACGAAGCATAATTTTCATTAGTAGAGTTTAATAGATTCACTTAGGCAAATCCTGCTCTTATATTATAAGTAAATGTGACAGGATTTGCTGTCAATCTTTTGGAGATTGTTATGTGGACTAAACCAGCTGCTACAGAAATGAGATTTGGGTTCGAAGTTACAATGTATGTAATGAACAAGTAAATGAAAAAGGGATCTTCGGATCCCTTTTTTTATGCGTAGCGATTGGAAATGTAACTATTTACGCTTGATTCTTGATTACGGAGTGGTGATCTAATGTCAACTGAACCACCCTTACTACCGTTATTATTAATTGTTGTTGGAGCATTAACAACAGTTGGAGCAGAGCTTGTTTTAACTTTTAATGATTCATTTGTTTTAGAACCAGTTTCTATTTTCTCCGAGGATGTAGGAGCAGATCCAATAGGATTACCCATCTCATCATAAGCAACTGTATCTCCAGCTTGGAATCCTTGTGCTGCTTTAACACCTGCGCCACCAACAGCAGTACCAACTTTTGAACCACCATAATATCCTAGAGCACCACCGATTAAACCACCGATGGCAGTTCCAACCACAGGAACGACAGAACCAATTGCAGCACCTGCAGCAGCACCAGCAAGTGCACCACCTGCGCCACCAACACCACCTCCAACTGCCTCACCTTTTTTAACCTGTCCTTCTTCTTTGGTTATTTCACCACGCTGAACTGCTTCCTCAGCATCATTATACCCACTATATGCTTCATAAGCACCCATACCAACTGCTCCGATAGCACCTATCTTACCAGCATTTCTGGCCAAAAATTTACCTGCCTTACCAAGCATTTTACCTTTGCCACCTTTACCATTACCAGCACTGTCTACAGCAGCTTCTGCTAAATCTGCAGCAACAGAAGAAGCACTACCACTTCCTCCACCAGAACCACCAAGTTCAACAAGTTGTTGTAATGCTGCGAGCTGTTGTTTCTGAACATCAAGCGAGTCTATTAATGACTTGCCAATACCACGCTCGATTGTTACTTCGTCACCTTGTGCTTTTACTGTATCTAATTTCGCTTTCTTATCAAACTCTTGCGCTTCTTCTTGAGCAGTTCTAGTTAGAGTTGACTTCATTCTTGGATCCATAGTGGCAAGTTCTTTTGTTCCCTTGTCCACTGCTTCTAGATCTTTTTTCTTTGGAGCATATCCAGCTGCTTTAGAAGCATCAACTCTTCTTTGTGCTTCTGCTATTTCTTTTTCTTTTGCTTTAATTTCTTCGAATCTCTTCTCAGCGTCAGCCTTAGCATAATCTTCGCCTTTTAGATTCTTTAACGCAATTGCTCGCTTATCATTACCAAGAGCACCTTGAACGAATTCTTTTTTCTCTTGTTTAAGTGCTGCTTTTTCTTCTCTTTTACCAAGCCACTTATCAATTGCACCACGAATACCAGTTATACTTTGTACTTGTTCGTCGCCTTTTTTACCACCAAGCATTAATTCTCTTAATTTACTATTTGCTCCAGCGACATTTTGTCTAGATTCATCATTTTCACCAATTCTTGATGCAGTTGCTGCGCCAAGACCATTTTTGATTGCTTCTTTAATTGTCGCATTTAATTGCTTTAGACTATCAGTTACTTGCTCTTCGCGTTTCTTTTTGTATTCTTCATCATTTGCTGCTTTGACCTGCGCTTCAGATAACTTCTTAACATCAACCTTTAGATCGTTTGCTGCATGCGTGTTTAAATTGATGGACAGAGTGTTTTTCTCTGTCATCGCAGCTTGCAACTTAAGAAGTTCTTGCATTGTCATTTTACTTGTTTCTCTCTAATCTTTGTTTTTCTTCTTGTAAGAATTCAACCAGCATAGCAACATAGATCTCTCTTTCGAAAGGAATCATATCTTCAATCTCAGTCAGAGAATATTTGTGATATTGCATCAGAGCGAAGTTGGTTTTATAGTAATTGGCCAACGACTCATGACTGAGATTTATTAAAAAAAACTGGCTGTTCCCTCCAGAGCTGTTTCGTTATGTGCGCCACACGCTGGGCAGTCAAATTCTATTACTTTTTTAAACTTTGGAATACTAACAAAAAATTCTTCAATTTTATCGAATTGTTCTTTGGTAAGATTCATTACAAAATCTTCTAATTCTTTTTTAGTTTGTTCTTTGGCATAAAATACTTCATCGCCATTATAGATTGACTCAATACAGTCAATAACCAACTCCATAACAGCATTAATATCTTCTTCTTTACCATCCGCTTTTCTGAATGTTTCTAGATTTGGATATCTCATCATTACACCACACTCATCAAATAGATGTATTCTATTTGTATGGTTAGGATCTTTAACTATTTCAATAGTTGTTAAATCAATAGACAATTTAACTTTATTTTTTTCTTGTTCGCAGTGCTGACAATTAAACACTAAGTCAACAGTTTCACCCACAGACTTTGCTCTTATTTGTGTAAACAAATATTCAACATCAAAAACTGCCAAAGAATCAATATTAATTTTTTCTCTAACGCAGTTTGTAATAATTTCTTTCAGTGTATTGGTCATAACCTCAACACTCTCGCTTTGCTGTGCCAGCAACAATGCTTTTTCTTCTCTGACCAAAAATGGTCTAAATGTTACTTTTTGTTCTGTAGAAGGAATCTTCACAGAATATAATGGTGTCTTCATCATCGGTAATGACATAACTCAATTCCCCTTATTCATCTTATCAATCAATTTGTTCAATTCGCTTGTGCTACCTACAAAGATAGCATTATTATTTACAGTTTTTGCGCCACCTTTTGGTTCATCAATTTTCTGTTTCTGTTGATGTAATTCCATAAGCTGACTATTAATATCTGCAACCTGTTTCATTAAATTCCCAACGACTTCAAATGCTCTTGGATGTTCAGACTGTTTTGCAACAGCAAGAGCAGTTGTTAATGCGTCTTGACCTTTGGTCAATAAGTCCAAAAGATTTGCTCTGGTTTTATCATAATCAGATTCAATCTTTTGGTCTTGTGATTCTATAATTTCTCCAGTTTCAGCAACGATTAATTCACCTGTTACCTTTTCAATCGGAGTCATATTAAAGATTTCGCTCAAATTATCATCAATTTTCATTATTAGTCGTTTCTAGTATTACGAGTTGGTGGATCATCAGGATGTAATCCTGCTCCGAAATTAAATCCTGTTCCAGCACCACCATTTGCTACTGTTGTTGTTGATACTCCTGCTCCACCGAAACCACCTGCTGTTGTTGGAGTTGGGGAATTAAAACCTGAACCGAATCCTGCTGATTGCGTTGGGCTAGGTGCTGAAGGCATGCCTGCTCCAAAGGATGGCGTTGGTGTTGGGGTAGTACTTGGTGTGGCATTTGTTGCGCTCCCTGCAATTTTCTCTTGAGTACGACCAAAAGCAGCAATACCTAAAACAGCACCCATGGCGACATGGAATAAACCAGCACCTTGAAGTGTTAAAGGATTCCACTGAACCAATTGTTGGTGTTGAATTGTTTGTACTAATGCCCAAAGAATTGGGAAGATAACCATATCAAAGAAACAAACAACCATGTACATCCACCCCATGGCTGGACGCCATTTCTTTTGCATCCAATCTTCGTCTTTTTTCTTTTCTTCTGCCATTTTAATACTCCTTAATTAAACTATTTCTTCGCCAGCACTTAATGATTGATCAGCACTAACACCACCACCTGTTCCTTTCATCCAACCCAACAGTGCGGTACTATTAAGTCTAGAAGAAATTGCTCCAGACAAATCATTTTGGAATGAATTAAACTTAGAGAAATATTCTTCAGGAATTCCTGTAAGTTTACTTAATTCAGACTGTTCTTTAATATTTTCTCTTGTGTCATCAACTGTAATATATCTCCAATACTTATACTGTAGAGTTACAGACAGCTTCATAATATCTTTAGAAGCATAATCTAATTGAATTGCTCCAATACTTTTTGGCCAAACTTCATACAGATTTACTTGATATGTTGATCTGTCTTTTGTATCTTGAACTAGAATCTGCATTTGTGGGCAAATATATTCATCATAGTATCTGAATGTTCTTTGACTTCCATTTTGAATCATTTTAATCCAATCATCGAACCATGCTTTAAGGTGCATTTTTCTGTCAACATAAAAAGAAAGAGTAATTGGTTCGTAATTATATTCTGTAGGTGTTTCTCTTACTTCGCCAAATATTCTAATTGGTGTTGCATTTACTGTAAGTCCAGGTAATTGGGCTTGGTCGCAGAACAGTAGTAAATTTTTTAATTCTGTTCTTCCAGGAGTTGCGTCTCCAGTAACTACAGTTGGCATAGATAAAATAACAGAAAATCTGTTTGTTCTTGCCATTCCTTTACCCATAGACGAAACGAAATCGCTAATCTTCATATCTTTTTCCTAGATTCTGACCAGACATATTCTTTAGATGCTTTAGTAAATCTCTCTACAGGAAGCATCAATGCTGTTGTCCAATCATCTGCTGGCACATTTACCAACTGAGATTTTAAGTGGTTTGTTAAATATCTTTTAACACATGGCTTGGCCAAATTAAACTTAGCCACACCATCAATCAATGCCCAAGAGTAACGCAATTTTGTTGTAGCGTCCATTTTGTCATTGTTTGCAAATATCATCAACCTGTCCATAAGCATAATTCTTAATCTATGTGGAAGGTAGTGCATGTTTAAACCGATAAACCCATCTTCCATTCTTCTAAATGGGAACACTAGTGGAAACTTATCGTAGTATGGTAATTCTGCCTTCAGCTTTGGATCATAGAAAAACATATACATTTTTCCAGGCATAATAGCATTTGGGCTTTTTACATTTGCTGGGTCATTATTAATCACCATTTGTGGTGTGATGCGTTTCTTACTCAACAACAGTGCTTGTTGTTCGAACCAAGTCTTAGACTTTTTCACTATCGAAGGATCGTAGCGATACTTATCAAAGATATCCTGCATTTGAGATTTAGTAGCCATAAGTATATTTATAGTCCCAGTTCATGTTCCGTCAGTTTAATAAACTCCCAACCTCGCTCTTTTGCATACTGTGTCGCTGCAGACCATTTAGACTGGTTCTTGATATAAGCGAATGATTCTTGAAGATAACGCTGAGTTTGGCGTCCAGGAAACACAGGAGGAATTGTCTGTTTGTATGGTTTAATTTCAACCAGATATGTTTTAAGATTACCAGTTGACTCTTTTACAACGATCTTAAAGTCAACGAAATAACGATGTATTTTGTTATCTGTGCCACAACGATAAGGGATAATAGTTTCCTCTGAAACCCACTTAACTATACTTGGATTTACATCACACCAGTTAGCAAACTTGGTTTCCCAGCTGGATCTCATAATTATGTTTGTTGGATCCCCAGAGTATTTTTGTGGGTTTGTTGGTGTAAACTTTCTTTTGTGGAACATAAATATACTATAACGATCTAATCTACTATTTAGAGAAAAACATGGCAGATACCCAAGCAACACCAACTAAGAGTGCCCCACCAAGAGCAGCTGGAGTACCAACAGAATTTACTCCATCGCAGTATGATATTAAACAATATTCATATCCAAGCGATTTATATTCTAATAACCAAGTTTATGGTGGAAATTATGTTATTTTCTACATTAATGTAGCTGAAGATTCAAGAGTTTTAAAAGTCAATAAAGAACCAACTGTTGATGCTTCTTTAGTTCCTGCCAGAATGCAGGGTGATCTTGCGTCAAATAATTATAACCTCGCTCAAACGATTGCTGGAACAGCTGGTCCATCAGCCATTGCCCTTGGCGCTGCAGGTGCTGCTGCTGGAGCAGTAGCTGCTCCTGGAAAAATTGCATCATCGTTAGCAGAAAAAGCAAAGATGGCTGGTGGAATCAAAAATGTATCAAGAAGTTCTCGTATATTTACAGCTGCCAGTGTAGCAACTAAAAGTGTTGTTGGTGGAGCGATGGCTGGTGCAGCTGGTCCATTAATTGCTGGTGGTATTGGCGCAACTGCTGTTGGCGCACTATCAGGTGGAAAATTAACTAAACAACAGAAACGACTAAAGAAAGCAATTGCGCTTCATGTTCCAAATCAGTTAAGTATTCGTTATCAAATGGACTGGTCTGCTGAAGATACTGCTGCGTATCAAATGGCAGCAACAGGTGGTACTGAATTAGTTAAAGCAATGACAACTGGCAATTTAACAAATGCTACTGGAACTGTCAATGCTATTGTCGCATCTTTAGCATTATCTAAAGGTCCACAAGCAGCAGCTCTTTCTGCTCAGTCTGGTTTAGCAGCAAACCCAAAGAAAGAAAATTTATTCAAATCAGTTGAGTTTAGAACATTTAGTTTAGATTATAAGTTTTTTCCAAGAAATTCCAATGAAGCAAAAAATGTGTTAAACATCATTAAAGAATTTAAAATTCATATGCATCCTGAATACAAAGATTCAAATAACTTTGTGTTTATCTATCCATCTGAATTTGATATTTTCTACTATAATAATGGTAAAGAAAATTTGAATCTACATCGTCATACATCCTGTGTGCTTACAGATATGAATGTGAATTATACGCCAAATGGTATGTTTAATGCGTTCGAAGATGGTATGCCTACTCAAATCGATATAACATTATCCTTTAAAGAACTGGCTATTCTTACTAAGAAACAAATCGAGGAAAACTACTAAAATGTACTTCGCTTTAATGCCAAATATTTACTACGACTTTCTAGATAAAGAAGGAAACCCATCGTTAAAAATTGTCAAAGACATTACAACAAATGTCAGGTTTCTTACAAAAGATCTTGAAAATTATACCATGTATGATTATTATGATATTCTAGATGACGAAACTCCTGAAATAATTTCCACAAAAGTTTATGGTACACCAAAATACCATTGGATTATTATGATTTTTAATGGACTCTATGATTATAGAAGCGATTTCCCATTAAATTATAATACACTTGGAAAATATGTAACAGACAAATATGGCGCAGGTAATGAATACCATACTCATCACTATGAAGCTACAGTTGATGCTACGACAAACTCAGGAATTGCCACAACACATGTTGTAATGCCATCATTTCCAGGAGCCAGTCCTGTCGATAATTTCGACTACGAAAATAGGATAAACGAATCAAAACGAAGAATTAAATTACTGTCTAAAGATGTTATAGATTCTATCGTTAAACAATATTCTACATCGTTCTCATAATGACTGAACAAAAAGAAATTATTGACATATCATCTGCAGAGTTAAGACAAGCTGGTGATGTAAATATTGAAAAGGTAGAGATCGTTTCTCTTGCCAGTGGGGCATCATTTGACATTAAAAACCAAGTTCTTACTATTCAAATATTTGAAGACTTATTCAGTCCTTTTACAACTGGGTCAATTATCATCAAAGATTCTTTAGATTTGGTAAACAACTTACCATATGTTGGACAAGAGTTTGTGGATTTAAAAATCTTTACACCTACCCTTGATCAATCATTGGGTGGTGCTGGTATTATTGAAGATAGATTTTATATTTACAAAATAACAGATAGAGAATATGTTGCAGATAAGAGTGTTGTTTATCAGCTTCACTTTATTTCTGCCGAAGCAGTTGCCGATTTAAATTTATCTTTGAGTAGACCATTTAAAGGTAAAATTTCAGATATCGCAGCTTCAATCATAAAAGATAAAAACTTTTTGGCATCTGATAAACAATTAGTTCTTGAAAATACAAAAAATGAAACAAAATTTGTTTCAAATTATTGGGCACCAACTAAGTGTATAAATTATATTCTTCAACAAGCAACTAATCCTAATGGTAGTACAACTTATTTGTTTTTTGAAAATAGACAAGGTTTTAATTTTGTAAGTTTAGATTACTTAAACGACAAAGAACCCCATCAAATGTTTAAGTATGGTGTTCCAACAACAATCGTAAGTCCATCGGGTGGATCTACTCGCGTTATAGATAAGGAATTTCAAAAGATTTTAGAAATTCATATTTCTTCTGGATTTGATTATATTGATAGAGTTAGAAATGCGACATACGCATCAAGACAAATTGTTCATGATTCAACAACTAAAAGATACAAAACTATCAACTATGATTACCTTGCCAAATTTAATGAAGGTAAAGAAACTCGATTGAATAAATTTCCAATCACTACTGATGAGGTTTCAGCAAGAATTGGTGCGAAAATTATTGTAACAGAAACCGAAAATCAATTGTTTACTGGATTTGGTGATATTTCTCAGTCCCGTGCCATTCAAGATCGTATCTCCAGAATGAAACAGGCAGAAGCATTTAAAGTATCATTGAAGGTAAAGGGTAGAACAGATTATACTGTTGGGCAGAAAATTTATCTAGATATTAATAAAGCAGAACCAACATCTAGCGAAGATACACCAGAAGATACAAAAGATAAAATGTACAGTGGAAATTATTTAATCTCGGCAATTAATCACTACATTGATAGAGAAGCGCATCATTCTTACATAGAAGCAATTAAAGACAGTTTAATATTTGATTTGAAGACAGGTAAAACATCATGAACCAGCCATTTTATACAGGTGTAGTTGAGAACAGAGATGACCCATTAAAGATTGGTCGCTGCCAAGTTCGTATTGTTGGTTTACATACAGAAAATAAATCACTACTACCAACTGCCGATTTGCCTTGGGCAGTTCCTGTGTCTCCAATCAATTCTGCTTCAATGAATGGTATTGGTTGGTCACCTGTTGGTCCAGTAAATGGAACATGGGTTCTTGTTACTTTCACAGATCAAGACCAGCAGAAACCTATTATGCTTGGTACGATTGGTGGTATTCCGCAAAGTAAATCAGCGGAAATTGCGATTGAAGAATCAGACAGCGATATGATTGTTACCGATGGTGGAATTTTAGTTGACTCATCAGGAACTGAAGTCACTAATGCTTCTGGTATTCCTGTTACTGTTGGAACTTCTGATTCTCGAGCAAATCCACCCTCAACTTCTAAGCCAACAACAGCTGCCGATGTTCCAAATCTAACAGAACAGAAGACACCAAATAAACCATCGGATACTGTTCTTAAACAAGATATTACAACAGATCCACCAAAAGGATCAACTGCTAACCCAACTGTTGCTAAACAAAATATTCAGTATCTGCTAGATGCTTGCGACAAAGTTGGATTAACAAGTAAGTATGCTAAATGTGCAATTCTTGGAATTTGTGGTGGTGAATCATCATGGTTGTGTGTTGAAGAAGGTTCTTATTACTCAAAAGCAAGTTCCCTTTCCGCAATTTTTAAAAGAACATTTCCAACAGAAGCTGATGCGCAGGAATATACTAAATGGGCTGGTACAAAATTTGACTTCTTTAAGAAAATATATTCACCAGAAGGTAATGGTAAATTACTTGGACACAAAGATCCAGATGATGGTGGTAAATATTATGGTCGTGGATTTAATCAGATTACAGGTAAATCGCTTTATATACAGTTACAAAAATATCTAGCAACAAAGGGTGTTGTTGTTGATTTTACAAATAATCCAGGATCTTTAGTTGACGATCCTGCTACTTCCGCTTTGGCTACAGCTGCATTTTATGCTATTAATGTTAAACATGATCAAAATGATCCAGGGTATTTCGTTGCTGCTTTAAAACGAACAGGTGCAGATGCTAATGGAACTGGTTACGCAAAGAAACAAAAGTTCTATGAGTATTTCCTTGGTGCTGTTGTCGCAGTTGATTCAACAAATAAACCTTCTGCCGATGACCAAAGAGTTTATACAGCAGCAGAAGTGGCAGATCTTCCACCTGCTAAACAAGCAGCATTGCTTGAAGATCGATCAGATTCAAATATCCTTGGGTTCAGAGATCCGAAGGGTAAATATCCACTTCGTAATTTATTAGATGAACCAGATACTAATCGTTTGGCTCGTGGTGTTATTAAAGAAACAGCGATTGAGTTTAAAGACTCAGTAAGAACTATTGCCATTCCTGCTGCGAATGGCGATGACTCATGGGATCAACCTCTTGCTCCGTTCGGTGGTATGTATCCATATGCAAAAGTTTTAGAAACAGAATCAGGACATTTATTTGTTCTTGACGATACACCTGAAAATGAAACACTAAGTTTATATCATAAACAAGGAACATTCCTTGATATAGATGCTAATGGAACACAAGTTAATAAGATTGTCGGCGATGGATATACGATTATAGATCGTAATGGTTCAATCTTTATTGCTGGTAAAGCAAACCTAACTGTTGGTAATGGTGTTAATATTCTTGTTCAAGGAACAGCCGATATTCAGGTAGATGGTTATGCCACTGTTAATTTGCAGAATAATGCTGACATTGGTGTCGGTGGCGACTTAAATCTTGCTGTCGGTGGAAACTTTAAAGTTCAAGCAGGTGGTAGTATTGATTTTAAAACTGAAGCAAAATTTGGCGTAACTGCTGCAGATAATATTACACAAAATACTGGAAAATCTTTTGGCGTAACTTCTGGTGTTGATGTTAGTATGAAAGCATCTGGTAAATTTTATGCCGACTCTGCTGGCGATACGCATATTAATGCATCTGGCGCAGTTTATAATACTGCTGGTGGAGATAATCATATCCGTGCTGGTGGAAATATTAATGTTGATGGAACACAGTTCCATGGACAAGAAGGTGCTGCGGGAACTGCTACTGGCGCACCAGCAGTAGAAGCAAATACAGTTGCTCTTACATATCTTGATTTTTCTGAAGGAAGAAGCAATCAGTTCAACTATCTAACAACTCCTGTTAGACCTTCTCCTCCTATTCAATTAAAATATGCTATCGATGAAGAGAATAACGCATTAGTTGCAGATTATATTGCCAATCCTGCAAAATATAAAAATCCTGAAGCAGCAGAAGGTGGCGTAAAAGAAAATTACGCAGGAACTCCAAAAGACGATGGACAAGGTAAGAGTTTAATTGCCACAAACACAACTGGAGACATTTATCTTTTCTTACAGAAACAACTTCAGTTGGCTCAATCTGGATATTGGTCAGAAACAGGCATGGGTGGCGCAGTATCAAATGCTAATATTACTCGTATTTGGGCAGACCTTGGATATCCTAAGTCAGGATTGTGGGTAACTGACCAAACTGCTTGGTGTATGGGATTCGTAAACTGGACACTGAAGCAGTGTGGTTATCGTTATGTTCAGACAGCTTCTGCTGCTGAAATTACAACTAACACTGCTCGTTGGAATGCGACAAAAATTGAAAACCTTGCCGATGCTCAGCCAGGAGATATTGCTTTCTGGAAATATCGACATGTTAATTTTGTATACAGTAATGTCGGAGGTAAACTAACATTCGTTGGTGGAAACCAAGCAGACAAAGCAGCAAATAATCCATCAGGTGGTACAGTTAATAACTCTTGGCCATCTGGATATAATGTTCCAGGAAATGGATCTTTGGTAGCAATTTATAGACCGAGTAAAGCATAATGCCAGCAATAGCAACTGAAAATAATAAATCGACTGGGGCTTGTGGTAAAACACCTACCCTGCCAATTGGTCCATTTACCTCAACAGTTACTTTTGCTGGTAGAAAAATACAATGGCGTGGAACAACAGTTTATAACGATCATCCTGATTTAGTTACCCACCATGGGTCTAGAACAGTAAAAGCAACTCAAAGCACTCCTTCCACTTTCTTTATGGAAGGACATCCTGTGGCATTTGAGGGAGATCTGTTAGATGATAATGATACAATCGCTGTTTTGGCTGGTAATACTTCTTTTGGATAACCCTTATAAATAATACATATGGCAAGAAATACAAGAATATTCTCTGATATAGATTTAAATTTTATCCCATCACCAATGTCATTGGTAATTAATACAGGGATAGGGGTCGTTTCATCTTCAACATCCAGCAACTTAATTCGTGGAACTAGACTTTGGGCTGCTGGAGTTCCTATCTATATTGGCCAAACATTTTTCTGGAATTATAACTTATACACCTGTACTTTAACTGGGATAACTGGATCTTCTGGTCCATCTCATACAAGTGGTTCAGCATTGAACGGAACAGCAAGATTAGCATTTAGTGCTGCCAGACCAACTGACGCTGCTGTAACAAATTTTGAACGATATGATATGCTCTATCGCAATATATTTTCGAATGGTGTTTTTCTTGGTAAAGTTAAATCTACTATTGACACATATACTCTAGAATTATATACTCCTGCTAGGCAAAATGTTACTTTACAGGGATTTACTTATTCAAACCCAGCAGATATTGTAAAGCGTTATGATGAAAATGCGATTAAAGCATCCGTTAAAAATTTAATTTTAACAACAAATTATGAACGAAAATTTCATCCTGAGATTGGATCTCAGATAAGAGGATTATTATTTGAGCCAGCAACACCAATGCTCGGCGCTGTGCTTGAACGATCAATTAGGCAAACAATAGATAATTTTGAGCCAAGAGTGTCGCTAGATCAAGTTGATTGTAAGGTAAATCCTGATAATAATAGCGTTGATGTTTCAATTTACTTTACTATATTAAACACTCAAACACCTCAATTTCTTAATCTTGTATTAGAGAGAACACGATAATGGCACTAACCAGCAACCGAATTAATGTAGCGGAATTAGATTTCGATAATATCAAAGAAAATTTAAAAAACTTTCTTCGTGGTCAAGACCAATTTAAAGACTATGACTTCGATGGCGCTGGTCTTAATATTTTGATCGATGTTCTTGCCTATAATACTCACTATAATAATCTTTATACGAACCTTGCTGTCAATGAGATGTTTTTAGATTCAGCAGCAAAGCGTTCTAGTGTAGTTTCTCTTGCTAAGATGCTTGGTTACCTTCCTCGTTCAGCAAGTTGCGCAAAAGCAACTGTTGATCTTAGAATTGTAAATCCAACATCAACACCAACTGTTACAACTCTACCAACATATCAACCATTTACTACATCAGTAGATGGACAAACATATACCTTTTATAATCTTGGAGATTATACAACTATTAATGGCGCCAACGGATATGTTTTTTCTGGTGTCACATTAGTGGAAGGAACACCACTTTCTTATAGTTATACTGTTACCGATGGATCAAGATATATTATACCAAATAGTAATGTAGATTTAACGACTGTTCGTGTTACTGTTCAAGATTCAGCAAGCGTTGGTAATTTTACAACATATACCTTTGCTAATAATATTTTATCTGCTTTAACTTCAGCAAGTAAAGTATTTTTTGTAAAAGAAATAGAGGGGAATTTATTTGAAATATATTTCGGAGATGGAGTTCTTGGAACACAACTCGTAAATGGTAATGTGGTTACTATTGATTATTTTGTTTCAAGTTTAGATGCTCCGAATGGCGCAAGATTATTCAATTATAGTGGTATTAGTTTACTTGGTGGGTCATCAAATATTTCAACTAAAGTAATTGCTACTGGTGGTGGTAGTCCAGAAGATATTGAAAGCATTCGTTATAATGCTCCAAGATCTTATGCTGCACAAAATCGTGCGGTAACACCTGATGATTATAAAACACTAATTTTATCAGGGTTTCCGCAAGCAAGATCCGTATCTGTTTGGGGTGGGGAAGTAAATTATCCAGCAGTATACGGTAAAGTTTATATTTGTGTTCTTCCTACTGATGCTGATAAATTAACAAATTTACAAAAAACATATATTCTCAATCAAATTCTTTCTAAACGAAATATGGTTTCTGTAACACCAGAAATTATTGATCCAGAATATATTAATATCGCAATAGATGTTACTGCATATTACGATCAAACTAGGACTAAAAAAACAGTTAATCAGTTGCAACAAATTGTAACTGATACTATCGTTAATTATAACAATTCTGATTTAAGAAGATTCGATGGTGTATTTAGACACTCTAAACTTTCTCGTTTAATAGATACAGCAGACACATCTATTGTAAATAGTAATATCACAGTTTTATTGAGAAGAAAACTTATAGTAAAATATAATATCTCTGCTCAATATGTTTTAAACATTATTAATCCATTATATGCTTCTGGTCAACCAGATGGTAGTATCTATTCTACTGGATTCTTTATCAAAGGCAGTACTGATGTTCACTATATTGACGATGATGGTTTGGGATCAATTCGTCTTTACACATTGGATAATAATTTCCAGAAAATTATCGTTGACCCAGCAATTGGTTCAGTTGATTACGACGCTGGATATTTACAAATTAGTAATCTTTATATTACTGCTTTAGCAGATGTTGACTTTGAAATTTCAATGAAACCAAGATCTAACGATGTCGTTTCAGCATTACATCAAGTTGCTGAACTTGGTTTAGATCACTTAACTGTTAATATGATTGCTGACCAAACTGCATCTGGCGATTTAAGCGCAGGCTTCAACTATGAATTTACTGACTTAAGACCAGCATAATATGCGTATATCTTCACCATCTTTAATCCCAACACAAGTTCCTGAGTTTGTTAGGGAAGACTATCCAACATTCGTTGCCTTTATTGAGGCATATTATGAGTATTTGGACAACAGTGGCGTTGATCTTACATCGCTAAGAGATCTAGACACAACACTAGACGATTTTATTAAATATTTTAAAAATGAGTTGGCAATTAATATGCCAGCAGATTTACAAGTTAGTGATTCATTTTTACTTGAAAATATTAAAAATCATTATTTGGCAAAAGGAAGCGAACAATCTTTTAAATTATTGTTTAAACTTCTCTATAATAAAGATGTTCAAGTAAAATACCCTGGAACACAGATGCTTCGCGCATCTGATGGTAGGTGGCAGAAAGATGTTTCACTTTTTATTAAAGTTTCCACTGGAACACCTGATTTAATTGAAGGTAAACTGGTTGATGTTATTAAACCGAATACAACATTCAAAGTTCTAGTTGATCGTCGCCAATATGTTGAAGTTGAAGTTGATCGTGTTGTTCAATTAAGTAACAACACTTATGAAATTTTTATTGATAGAAGGTTTTTCGGTAACATTGAAGTTGGAGATGTTATTCGTTATCAAACAATTTTTGCTGGTACGATTGTAGCAACTACATCTAAAGTTTCAATTCTTGAAGGTGGTTCTGGGTTTAAAGCTGGTCAACTTTTTGAACTTAAAAACGGAAATGGTGTACGATCAATTTTAAAAGTAACTCGTGTAACAACAGCGCAATATGTTGGAGATGCTACTGCTGGAAGTATTCTTTCTTGCGAATTTATTAAATTCGGTATTGGGTATTCTACAGATTTTACAATATCAATTAATTCTTCTCAAGATTATTTTACAACTGCAATTCAACCCTTACTTTCTACTGTTCTTGTTAATGGTAACATTGTAAATATTACAGAAACAACAAATGGTAGCGCAGAGCAGGGATATATCAACAAATTCGATTATGCTTATACCTTTGGTAGTGGTGCGGTAGCAACTGCTACACTTTCTTCTGGTACTGTAAATACTGTTGATGTTAGTTCTGGTGGATCTAACTATGGTAATGTTGTTACTGTTACATTTTCACCACCAACTTCTGGTGTAACGGCACTTGGATCTGCCACAGTTGTAAATGGTGTTATTACTGCTATAACTGTAACTAATGCTGGATCAGGATATACATCTCCTCCTACTGTTACAATTACTGCTGTTGATCAACAGTTTTGGGTAGATGGTACATATTCTGGTTCAGTTCTTGGAACATTTACTACACAAGCAATTAGTCAAGTTGTTTCTTCAGTAAGTAAAAATCAAGCAATTTTAAAAATTGAATTGGGTTCTCTTGCTAATTATCCAGGGTATTATACATCAAACGCAGGGTTCTTAAGCGACTCTATCTTCATTCAAGATAGTAAATACTACCAAGCATTCTCTTATGTTTTACAAATTGATGAAAGATTATCTTCATATAAAACTGCTGTAAGAACTATGGTTCATCCTGCAGGAACAGCATTGTTTGGTGAATATCAGATATCAAATAATTTTAATATCGGTGCTGCTTTACAATCTCTTGTAAGAATTTTAGCATTGAGTTTAAAAGACTCTGTTGGAACGATAGATGCAGGAGATACTGCAGGTGGCTTAATATTTAATATAGCAAAAGCATTAACAGAATCAGCGTTAATAACAGAAACGCAAGCATTCAGCGTTGAAAAATCGCTAACCGATTCAATCAGTACCCCAAGCGATAGTGCGTCGTTATTGACTGGAAAATCATTATCCGATTCAATCAGCACCCCAAGCGATAGTGCGGTTTTATTGACTGGAAAATCGCTAACCGATTCAATCAGTACCCAAAGCGACTCAACAATAACTTTTGATATTGGAACATCTTTATCTGATTCAATCAGTACCCCAAGCGATTCTATCGTCAGAGATGTCACTAAATATCTTACAGATACAGAAACAATGTCATCGGCAGATGATGGTTATGTAGCAAAGAATCCATATAGTCAGGGTGGCTATTTTAGTATCCATCCGATTATTTACGACAATACTGTGGACTCAAAATTTGGTTCAACTGTTGACACCAATCCTCAGACATAGTATTAATTAAACCTCAATAGGAGATCTTATTCAAATGAATATTCAAGAAAATTTAAAACCAACTGGGATGGTTAGTGTATCCCACTTTAATTCTGAAGGCGAACTACTCAATAAATTTGAAGTTCCAAATTTAGTTGTTACTTCTGGTAAAGCATATATCGCATCAAGAATGAAAGACACAACTTATACTGCTATGACTCATATGGCAATTGGAACATCTTCAACTGCTGCTTCAGCAAGCGATTCAACTTTAGTTGCAGAGGGTGGTCGCGTAACTCTCTCAGCAACAACTGTTTCTACTAATACAGTTACTTACACTGCCACTTTCCCTGCAGGTACTGGAACTTCAACATCTCCAGGTGTGCAAGAAGCTGGTATTTTAAATGCATCTTCTGGTGGTACTTTACTTTGCCGTACAGTATTCCCATCAGTTGCTAAAGCAGCTGGTGATTCAATCGCAATTACTTGGGTTGTAACAGTATCTTAATTTTCGGATAAAAAATGGCGACAACATCTTCTCTCATTAAGTCTCTTTTACATAAAACCATTGCGGAGGGTGTGTACAAAGAGATTCTGTCAAACTCATCAAGATATTATTACTTCTTGGGTAAGACATTAGCGTGGACAGATGAAACTTCGCCACCATATCCAATCGACGATTTAAGATATGAAAGAGATACTCGTAATAATATTATAACATTAAAACAAATCCAATCAAATGATGTTGCATTTATTGTTCCAAGAATTGATTGGGTATTTAATACTGTTTATGATATTTACGATGATCAATATTCAACACAAGTTCTTGGTGTAAACATTACAGCAGGTGGTTCAAATTATCTTACTGTTCCTACAGTAACTATTGATCCGCCTGATCTTGCTGGTGGTACACAGGCGACAGCGTATGCTTCAACATATAATAACGAGGTGGTTGCTATTACCATGACCAACTTTGGTTCTGGTTACACAAATCCTCCAAAGGTTACGATTACTGATTCAACTGGAGTTGGTCTTGGAGCAGTTGCTAATGGTGTTATTGGTGTTTCTTCAACTGGTGCGTTTACCATAGAAGATGCAAAATTTTATGTTATGACAGATGAGTATAATGTATATAAATGTCTTGACAATAATAATGGAGCAAAATCCACAGCAAAACCAATTGGAACACAAGTTCTTCCTATCTCTCTATCAGATGGGTATGTTTGGAAATATATGTTTAATGTGCCGTTGGCATTAAGAACTAAATTTTTAAATGACCAATATTTCCCTGTTGTTACTGCGTTAAGTCAACAATTTTATTCCAATGGTGGTGTTGAAGCAGTAAAAATTGATTCTCGTGGTAGTGGATATACTTCTATGACATTAACAGTTAATGGCGATGGTTACTTAGCCAATGATCCTGTTTATCTTGGAAGCAATTCAATTACAACAGGTGGTTATGGATATGTTGATGGAGATACTATTTCTATTGCTCCTCCATATACAGTTACAAGCACATGGGCAGCAAGTACTGCTGTTTATCTTGGAAATCTTATTGGTACCTCAACAGGTAAAATTTATAAAGTTGCTCAGGCTGGAACTACAGGAGTTTCTGAACCAGCATTTAGAGATGGAACAGTTTCTGATGGGACTTGCGCCTTAACTTTTATTGGCGAAACTGCTAAAGCATATCCAACATTTAACTCATTTACTGTTGCTTCTACTATCGCAATTTCAGGAACTGCTGGGCAATTTACTTGTGGAGCTTCTTCTCTTGCTGTTGGAGATGTGATTAAAATTACTGGAACAAAGGGTGGAACTGCAACCTTTACTGGATATACAACAGGAAACTTATATAAAGTTTCTGCTGTAACTGGAACATCTCCTAGTGTTACTGGGTTCACACTAACAACTACAACTGGGACTGCTCTTGCGACAACTGCTGGAACATTAACAGGATTAACATTTACTGCAGGTGCAATTACATCAGTAAATACATTGGGTGGTATCAGAGAAGTAAACTTAACTTCATATGGTTCTGGGTATACATCAAACCCAACCATTACTTTTACTGCTCCTACAAAAACATTTGATGGTAGTATCGTTAATACAACATCTGAAGTTATTACCATTGGATCTCATTGGTTTTCTTCTGGAGATAAAGTAATTTACTCAAATGGTGGCGGAACAACAATTCCTGGATTAGTTAATAACACAGTTTATTATGTTATTAAATCTTCTTCGACTGCTGTTAAATTGGCTTCAACTTATGCGAACGCAATCGCAGGAACAGCAATTAATTTAACAGGAACAGGAGTTGGTTCTTCTCATACTCTGGCCAATTCGCTCAATTTACCATCAGCAACTACTGTTCTTTCTCCAGCTGGGGTTGTTCAAAGAATTAAAATTCTTGATGCTGGCGCCAACTATACATCTGTACCAACAGTAACAATCGGAACTGTTTGGACATCATCTACTGTCGTAACATTGGGTCAACAGTTTGCTGTAGGAACAAAATTATACACAGTAACAACTGCAGGAACAACTGGTTCTTCTTCTCCAACATCTACAACACTTGGTCAAATTGTTACTGATGGAACAGCTTCTCTACAGTGGGTTGGTTATTCTGCAAGTGGAACAGCAGTGTTGCGATATGGGTTTGGTTATTCAGGAAACCCATCAGTTGTTATCAATACGACAACTGGAACAGGATTTTCGGCATCTTTTCAATCATCTCAAACTAATGCGAAACTAATTCCACTTCTTGAGAATGGACAATTAGTTGGAGTGCAAGTTGATGATCCAGGAGTTGGTTACAGTTCTGCTACCATTACTGCAACAGGTGATGGAACTGGATGTAAACTTTCTCCTGACATTTCTATTGGTAATATTAATACATTACAAGCAAATAATGAATTGCTTACTGTTCCTGGAACAATTAATAATATTCAAATAATTAGCGGTGGTTATAATTATGGAGTCGCAACTGTTAATATTGTTGGAGATGGTACTGGAGCAACAGCAACTGCTACAACTGTTGGTGGTGTAATAAGTAAAATTACAATTACAAATCAAGGATCAAATTACACTTATGCTGATGTTGTAATTACTGCTAATACTGGAGCTCAGGGGGCAACAGCAAGAGCAATTATTTCTCCAGCAGCTGGCCATGGAAAAGATGCGTTTGATGAATTGTATTCAAAGACATTAATGTTCTACAGTAATGTTTCTAGAGATAAAAACCAAGGATTTGATGTAGCGAACGATTATCGTCAAGTTGGTATCATAAAGAACCCAAGATATTATAACACAACTAATAGATTTGCCGATCCACTTGGTTCTGGTTGTTTTACTATTTCTGGAACTTACTTAACAACAAACTTTAAAAGGGATATGGTTTTAACCATTCCAAGAACAGTTGATGGTAATTCAGAACAAAAAAGATATATTATTATAGCAACAAATGATACAGGAACAAGTTTGTTGGTGTCGTCTTTAGATGGAGATACTCCACAAGTTGGAGATCAAATGACCAATATAAACAATCAATTTGTTAGTGTTGCTGCAGTTGGTAATCCAACGCTTGATAAATATTCAGGTGATATGTTGTTTATTGATAACAAAGCTGGATTTACGCCATCAGCCGACGAAACAGTTACCCTTAGAACTATCATAACATTCTAACTAAATAGTTGAATCATAAAAGAAGAGTAAAACATGCTAGATTTCAATACCGAACCGTATAATGATGACTACAGCGAAGATAGTAAATTCTATCGTATTTTGTTTCGTCCATCGTTTGCTGTTCAAGCCAGAGAATTAACCCAATTACAAACCATTCTACAGAATCAGATTCAGAGACATGGCAGCGCAATTTACAAACAGGGCGCAATGGTTATTCCTGGTCAAATTTCTATTGATTGTAATGCTCAATATGTAAAATTAACAAAAGATTATGGTACTGTTACAACAGAATCATTCATTCAAGGAACTGCTGGTAAGTATATTACTGGATCAAGTGGATTAAAAGCACAAATTATTAAAGTTGTGTCTGCAACTTCTACAGATCCAACAACGATTTATGTTCGTTATAATACATCTGGAACTCCATCAGGAACTAGTGCAACTGGAACTCAAAAAGTTTTTGCTGATGGTGAAGTAATTACTTTAGATGATGCTTCGGGAACTGTTCAGGCAGCATCGAGTTCAGCAACTGGTACTGGTTCTTTAGCAACTGTCGAGCGTGGTGTTTACTATGTTAATGGTTTCTTTGTTCTTTGCGCTGATCCACATACAACTAAAGAACAGGTTATTGTTCTTGACAAATATACTAACACACCTTCATATCGTGTTGGTTTAAGTGTTATTGAAGCAGAAATTACACCAGAACAAGATTCTACATTATTAGATAATGCTCAGACTTCTTATAACTATGCTGCTCCTGGCGCACATCGTTATCACATAGATTTAATTTTATCAAAACTACCATTAAACAGTGCTGCAGACGATACATTTATTGAATTACTGCAAGTTTCTAATGGAACGATTATTCGCATTGTTAATACAACACAATACTCAGAGTTAGAAAAAACAATGGCTCGTCGTACCTATGATGAGTCTGGTAACTACACTGTTCGTCCTTTTAATGTTGATGTTCGCGAAGCAAGAGATAATAATCGTGGAACATGGACGACCACTGGTGTTTCTTATATAATTGGTGATGTAATTTTAGTAAATGGAAATTACTATACTGCCAAAAATACTGGAACATCTGCTGGTACTGCTCCGTCACATACTACTGGTTCGGCTTATGATGGCGCTGGTGGTATCAATTGGGAATATACTCTTGTTCCTTCGTTTAATCGTGGAATTAGTAAAACTGGATCTGATGGTCAGTTAGCAATTGCGCTCGATCCAGGAAAAGCATATGTCAGTGGTTACGAGTTAGAAAAAGTTGCAACTGAATATGTATACATTAATAAATGTCGAAATGATGCCCATACAGTTCAAGTGGCTGGGGCATTCCAACCAGCAACAGTTGGTAACTATGTTTTAGTAAATTCTGTAAACTCAGTTCCTTTTGTTGATACATTTCCAACTGTTGGATTATATTCAAATTTTACAACTACAGGATTAGCAACTGCCCTTCCAGGTATTCCACCTTCAGGAGTTCAGCCAGGAACTATTACAACAACTACAAGTTCAGCAACAATTACTGGAACTTCTACGAAGTTCTCAACGCAGCATGTTGTTGGTAGTATTATCCGTAAAACTGATGGTACTGCGATTGGAACTGTACTAAGCATTGCTTCTGATACTTCTTTAACATTGACTGCCAATGCTGCATCAGCTAACACTGGTATCTCTTATATTTCTTCAAGACTTATCGGTACTGCTCGTATTCGTTTTATTGAGTGGGATACTGGAACAATCGGTTCAACCTCTGCTCAATATAAACTTGGTTTATTTGATATAAAAATGACCAGTGGTTATGACTTTAAGCGTAATGTTAAAGGAATTTACTACGATAATTCAGGTGGTGGATCAGTTGTTGATTTTTCTGCTGATATTGTCCCAGTGGCTACTCGTTTAGTTGGTTCTGCAACTGCTTCTTCTAGCACAACAATTACTGGTGCTGGTACCTCTTTTCAGACAGATTTAGTCGTTGGTGATTATGTTTCTTTAGGTGGAACATATCGTCGTGTTGTTACTATTTCTTCACAGAATTCTATTGTCGTTGATCAAGCAACCACAGTAACTGGCGTTACTATTGATCGTGTTTCTACTACACTTGTTGAACCACAAAATGAAAAAATGATTTTTGAACTTCCATATTTTGGAATTAAATCATTGCGTGCTTTAGATGGAACTACAAATAAAACAACTTATTACGCATATCAAAAGTTTGATTCTCTTGCTGGAACTACTTTTAGTGGAAATACAAAAGTAAGTCTTAGCACTACTTCTGGTGTTCTTGCGCCTTACACTAAAGTAAATTACATTGTTATTGATAATACTACTGGTTTAATTGTTGAACCGATTGATAGTAATATCGGAACCACAACTGGTTACCTAGTTCTTTCAGGAACAGGATATGTTGGAACAAGTCGTTTCAGTGTTATTGCCACTATTGCTAAAACTGGCGCATCAAGTACAGAAAAAGTTAAGACATTAAATCCAGGAACAGTTACTTTTACAACTCAAGCAGCTGCACAAGTAACTCTGTTAAGTCTTGGACAGGCTGACGGATATCGTGTTACTAGTGTTCTTATGGATGCTGGAACATTTGCTAGTCCGAATGGAACTTATACTATTGATATTAGCGATCACTACACATTCGATAATGGTCAAACATCTACTTACTATGGTATATCAAAACTGGTTTTAAAACCATCGTTCACTGTTCCAAGTGGTCCAGTGCAAGTTACATTTGAATATTTCACACATAGTGGTGGGGATTATTGTTCAGTAAATTCTTACAAAGATATTGACTATAAGAGAATTCCTTACTATGGAAATATTTCATTAAGAGATTCTATCGATTTCCGCCCAAGAATTTCTACTGATGGTTCTACTTTTGATGCAGGATCAAATTTAGTTCCTAAGCGTGGACAAGAAATACAAACAGATTTTTCATATTACTTGGCAAGAATTGATAAAATTGCGATTGATAAAACTGGTAAGTTTTTCAGTAGATCAGGAACACCTGATCTTAATCCTGCAGAACCACCAGATCCAAAAGATTCTATGGTTCTTTATACTCTTAGACTTGAACCATACACATTCTCAACAGCTCCAGAAAGTGTTGGAGTAACAAAAATTGAAAACAAACGCTATACAATGCGTGATATTGGTAAGTTAGAAGCAAGAATTAATAACATTGAGTATTATACATCATTGTCATTGCTTGAACAACAAACAGAATCATTGACTATCACAGATCCAGCTACAGGACTAAATCGTTTTAAAAATGGTTTTATGGTTGATAATTTCAGTGGCCATAGTGTTGGTGATGCAGCCAATGTTGATTACTACTGCGCTATTGATATGGAAAAGAACGAACTCCGTCCATTCTTTTCTATGCAGAATGTAAATTTAATTGAAAAAGTTTCAACTGATACAGCTCGTTCTGCAGCAAATTATAAAATTACTGGTAATCTAATCACATTACCATATACTACTACACCGATTATTACCCAACCATATGCTTCTCGTATAGAAAATATTAACCCATTTTCAATCTTTACTTTCTTGGGCAATGTTGAGTTGAATCCACCAAGCGACACTTGGTTTGAAGTAAATCGTCGTCCAGATATTGTACAAAATCAAGAAGGCGATTTTAATACTATCGCAACTCTTGCTGAAAAGGCAGGAGTTCTTGGAACTGTTTGGAATGCTTGGGAAACTCAATGGACAGGAACTTCCGTCACTACTCGCGACTATGCTGGTTATAATCCATATGGTGCTACTGGAGGAGATTACAGTTTAAATGGTGGCTGGGGTAGATATGCTGGTAGTTATACTGTAACAGATACAACTGCCACTGTAGTTGGTCAATCTAGAACAGGTGTTAATACAAAAGTTGTTGCTAAGATTGATACACAGTTAGTAAACGATCGTGTTCTTTCTACTGCAGTTATTCCATATATTCGTTCAAGAAATATTTTAATTCAAACTAGTGGATTAAAACCATATACTAAATTTTATCCATTCTTTGATAATGTTGCCGTTGATGCTTATTGCACTCCTGCCACTAAGATCACTTATAGTGGTGCTGTAGATTTTGATTCTACATCAAATGTCGGAGCAAATACAACAGATACAGCTCGTTTAATTAATGGCGATACAAATATTTGTTTAAATACTGGAGATGTTGTTACTGGAATTGGAGCTAGTGGAATTACTGCTTCTGGAGCAACTGCTGTTGTTGTTGGAACAGAAAAAATCTTGGACGATTCTGGAAATGTTACAGCAAGAAATATCTATGTTGTTAATATTAAAGGAACATTTGCTACAGGCGAATCTATCAGAGGAAGTGTAAGTTTAGTAACTGGAACTGCTATTACAGTTGGTACTATTAAATCAGCTGGTAGTTCAATTTATACTGATGTGAATGGTAAAGTTCAGATGTTATTTACTATTCCATCTACAGACTTAGTTCGTTTCCGTACTGGTCAGCGTCAATTTACTTTAACTGATGTCTCAACAAACGATGTTACTTACACAAGTAAGGGTAATGGTCAATATTATGCGCAAGGTGTTCTTGAAACAAAACAAGCGACATATATGTCTACTAGAAATGGTATTCTAGTTCAGAATCAAGTTTCTGATACACAAACTATTACCCAAACAACATCTCGTTTAGTTGGTAGCGGTAGCGTTTATTACGACCCACTTGCCCAAACTTTCCAGATTCAATCTAGAGGTGGCGCATTCTTAACTTCAGTTGATTTATTTTTTGCCACTAGAGATAAAAGGATTCCTGTTCATATTGAGATTCGTGAAGTTATTAATGGTGCTCCAGGAAAAACAATCCTACCATTTTCACAAGTAACATTAAATCCTGAACAAGTTAATATTTCCACAAATACTGTAACATTGCCAGATGGAACGATTGTTCCAAGTTATGATACTCCAACTAGATTTACATTCCCATCGCCTGTTTATGTTCAGGATTTGGGAGAGTATGCTTTAGTTGTTGCTTCTGATTCTAATAGCTACAAAGCGTGGATTTCAAATATGGGAGATCAAATCCCAGGATCTAGTCGAATGATTTCCGAACAACCATATGCTGGTGTTCTGTTTAAATCTCAGAATGGATCTACTTGGACTGCTAATCAAGACCAAGATTTGAAGTTTACTTTAAACAGAGCAGTATTCCAAACAAATACAATCGGAGCTGTTCAGTTTAGTAATGATGTTATTAATAAAACTGTTTTAGATAATAATCCGTTTGAAACAAATATTGGTTCAGCGAAATTAAAAGTATTCCATCCTAATCATGGATTAATTGCTTCTTCATATGCTGTCTTATCCGATAATGATTCAAGAAATATTTACGGATATACTCCAACATCTGGAACAATTTCCGTAAATACTGGAACAACTGCAGTTACTGGTACTGGTACTGTGTTTAGAACAGATATCGGAACATTAACAAGCGGTCAAGGTGCTGTTCTTTATACAGCTGAAACAACTCCAAGATTAATTGGTGTTATTGCTTCTGTAACAAGTGGAACCCCAGGAGATACTGCAGCAACTCTAGTTGTTAACTCAGCAGTTACTTATACTGGCGCATTTACTATCGCTCCTTCCGTTAATGGTATTCCAGTTACAGAAATTTATGGTCAGAAAACAGTAGATAGAGTTATTGATAACGACTCTTATGTTATCATAACAACAACTACTGGAAAGAAAACTGGATACTCTGGTGGTGATACAGTTACTGCTATTGGTAATATTCAATATAATGCTGCTCAACCACAAGCGCAGTATCAAGATTTTGCTGATACTAGTACAGTATTCTATATGCAAACCACAAGCGGTGAATCTATTAATGATACTCCTAATACACAATCTCCATATACACTAGACTCGCTTACAAATGGTCTTGCTAACGCAGTGGCAATTAATAGTAACAATTATTGGTCAACCCCAAGACTTATCGCATCAACATCCAATCAAAGTTTGATGGCAACTCCTGGAAAAACTCTTACACTTCAGGCACAAATTAGCACTACAAATGATGCTGTTTCTCCAGTAATTGACAGTAACAGAATGGGATTGATCGCGATTAGTAATACTATAAACTCTCCATCTGAGTCTGTTGTTAACTATGGAGATTTAGATCAAATTGCTTTAATTTCTTCAAGTATCAATAGTGGAAGTCAAAACAAGATTGCTATAACTACTACTGGTATTTCTTCGACCGACTCAACTGCCAAAGGATTATTGGCTACTTTACAGGTTGGAAAATATGTAACAATTAGTGGTTCTGGAACTTCAGGAAATAATCAAACTGGATTAATAACTGCCGTTGCTGCTGATGGTTCTTCTGTTTCTATAACAATGCCTAATGCTCTTTCTGCCGTTGCTGCTGGTGACAATATTACTTTGGTATTTAGAAATACCTTTATTGATGAGATCTCTCCAAGAGGTAGTTCTACTCATAGTAAATATGTTACTAAGAAAGTAAGTTTAGCAAGTCCTGCTAATACATTGAAGATTCGTATGTCAGTTAATTCTCCAACATATTCTAATTTGTTAGTTTACTATAAAACAAGTCCAGTTGGAACTAAAAACTCTTACTCAACTATTAACTATGTTTTGGTAACACCTGATACATTGTTCCCTAAAGTTCAGTATGGAGATACTCCGTTCACCGATGTTGATTATACAATAACTGGTTTAACTGCATTTGACGCATTTACTGTTAAATTGGTATTTACTTCAACTAACAGTTCTGAAGTAACAAGAGTTAGAGATCTAAGAGTTATTGCTTGCACATAATGGAAAATATGTTACATGTTGAAGGAAACCCATCTCTCGTAAGGGATTTGGGTTCCAATGCGATTGTTAATACAAATAGATCAGAGTATGAAACATACCTTAGAAATAAGGATATTATGCTTGGTAGAGTTAATCAAATCCAGGTCCAGAACGAAAAGATAAATAGACTTGAACATGATATCAACGACATAAAAACTATGTTGCAACAGTTGATTAATAAGGAAAATTAATGGCATCAATTACGCTACGCACTATTAAAGGAAGTCCTCTCTCAAACCAAGAGGTCGACGATAACTTTAATAATATCAATACACAGTTAAATCTTGCTTTGCCATCAGCTTCCTACACTGCAGCTGATGTTCTTACCAAATTGAAAACTGTTGATGGAACTGGTTCTGGTTTAGATGCTGACTTGTTGGATGGATATAGTTCTGACTCTGCAGCAACGGCAAATACTATTGCTCTTCGCGATTCTAATGGAGATCTTTTTGCTGGAACAGTTCGTGCTACTACAGTAATTGCGAATTTAACTGGTAATGTTACAGGTAATGTAACTGGAACTTTAAGTGGAAACGCAACCAATGTTTCGGGCACAGTTGCTATTAATAATGGTGGAACAGGCGGATCTTCTGCTTCTTCTGCTCGTTCTAACCTTGGATTAGGGACTATCGCAACACAGGCAGCAAGTGCTGTTGCTATTACTGGCGGAACAATTTCTGGTCTTACAACTGCTTTGGCAATTGCCGATGGTGGAACTGGCTCAGCGACTGCTTCTGCTGCTCGTTCTAACCTTGGGCTTCAGCTTGGTTCTGATGTTCAACCATTCTCAAACGAATTAACAGGTATTGCTGCAGCAAACTCAGCAACTGGAATCTATGTTCGTCTTGGTGCTGGTTCTGTTATTCAACGATCAATTGTTACCAATGGTAATGGTATTGTTATTACTAATGGTAGTGGTGTTGGTGGAAATATTTCTGTTGATCTTCCAGCATCATCAGGAATTTCTATTACATCATTAGTTTTATCTGGCAATGCTACTGTAGCTGGAACAGCTTCTATTACTGGCGGATTATATGCTAATGGTAGTATTAATACAACATCATTGTCTGCAAGTGGTTCTATTACAGCAAATGGAATTGCTGTTACTGGAAATATAACTGCAACTGGCAACATTACTGGTTATTATTCTGACGATCGCTTAAAAAATAAACTTGGTAAAATTGAAAATGCTTTGGACAAACTCTGTTCATTGGAAGGGTTCTATTTTGAAGCCAATCAAACTGCTCAAGATTTAGGATATACTGTTAAGAAAGAAGTTGGTGTTTCTGCTCAGTCAGTTGAATCAGTACTACCAGAAATTGTTGGTCCAGCTCCGATTGATGCGCAGTATTTAACAGTTGATTATGCTCGTATGATGCCATTGGTTATTGAAGCAATTAAAGAACTGAGAGCAGAGATTCAAGCATTAAAATAATCTTTTGAGGTTTATATTATGTTACACATTATTCAATGTGATGATACATCGTTGTATCAAAATTCATTATTATCTGCTAGTATAAATCTATTACTAGAACTCCCACAAGTTATAAACAGAGAACAAGGTTCTAAATACGACTCAGCACAGGGAAATGTTTTGACTTCAGTTGGAAACGACTGGTCTGATATTGTTAATATGCCAGGAGCAGGTAAATTAGTAGACTGGATAACTGAAAAAGTTTTAATAGCAAACCCAAAAGCGTCTGGAATAAATTACACCAAATCTTGGTGTAATAAAATGATGAAGAATAGTGAGGGTTTGGTTCACGCTCATATAAATGAAAATTTAGCAAAGAAACCAGACTTCGTTGCAATTTTTTATTACCAAGTGCCAGAAGATGGAGCAAACCTACTATTCATTAATGGTGGTAAATTTAATACACACTATTATGAGTATGATGAATCTAAAATAACAACTATCAAATCAAGAACAGGTAGACTTGTTATACACTCTCCAGATATTCCACATGCAGTAAGTATTCACAATAGCGATATACCAAGAATTTGTTTAGTATTTGAAGGGACATATATTGTCTAACTGTATTATATTATCTGGCGGAACATGGAATTCTGAAGATCGTTGTTCTGTTTATAGATCTCTTGGTCCATATAGACTCGCATCAGCTTTAGAAGATGCTGGATATTCTACATTTGTTTTAGATTACATAAACAAATTTACGATTGAAGAAATTTTAAATGTTTTAAAAAAACATATTGGCAAAGAAACTCTTTGGATTGGATTTTCTTCTACTTTCTTTTGGCAAAGACAGAGACCAAATCAAACATTTAAAGAACGAGTTGCAGATTCAAGAGGTAATAATGATGTTGAAGATATGTATTATACAGAAAATTATTCTGAAATAGAACAATTATTTGAATTCGTTCGTTCCAACAGTCAAGCAAAAATAATTTTTGGTGGTGCAAGAACCCCATGGTTTATGAAAGATCGTAACATTGATCATTATGTTCTTGGTTACGCTGATACATCTACAGTTGCATTGACCGATTACTTGGCAGGTAAATCTTTAAATTCTTTTGGTAGAATTATTGACTCTACCAAATTTCCAGAACCAGATGTAAAAAATATTCCAACTCGCTGGTGGAACTATCCAATTTTAAAAGGTGAAGCATTACCAATTGAACTTGGTCGTGGCTGTATTTTTAAATGTAAATTTTGTTCATATGCTCTAACTGGTAAAAAGAAAGGCACATATGTTCGCGATTTAGAACAAGTGCGAGATGAACTAATTAAGACTTGGGAAATTCACGGGACAGACACTTACTTTTTTACTGATGATACATTTAATGATGATAATGATAAATTAGAAATACTCCACAAACTATTTACTTCCTTACCATTTAAACCAAAATTTTCTACTTATCTTAGGATTGATTTAATTAACAAATATCCACATCAAGCTGATTTGCTTACGGATATGGGATTGGTTGGTAATTTTTTTGGTTTAGAAACAATGCAACCAGAATCGGCTAAAGCAATTGGTAAAGGACTAAATCCAAATAAAGTAAAAGATAGATTATATTGGCTTCGCGAAAAATGGGAAAATAAAGTTAATATGGAAGCTGGCTTTATCCTTGGTCTCCCATACGATAATCTTGCATATTTTAATGAACTCTTGTCTTGGAGTTTAGAAGAAGATAACCCATTACAATCTATTTTATATTATCCATTAATGATGTTTAATTATGGAAAAGAAGATCCACTTTCTAAATATGGTTCAGAATTTAGTATCAATCCAGAGGTTTATGGATATACCTTCCAAGAAGATTTAAAATACTGTTGGGATTTAAAAACTCAAAAATTAAACTATCGTATGTGTTTAGATATAGCCAATAAGTTTAACGATCTCAGAAACCCAATGAATAAGATATCTGGCTTTTATGTTCCTGCAGCCCTATCTACTGGGATATCTTTGGAAGATATTTACTCTCTCTCAGAAGAAGAAACTATAAAAAAATATGATATACCATCCTTAAATTCTAACAAGTTTTTAGAATATAAATCTATGGTTGGAGCATTATAAATAGTACTGTATACAAGGCAATCAAGGTAAAGTCATGACAACACCAGCATCTGGAGCAATAGCAACTAGCGATGTTAATAACGAAACAGGTCGCGGAACAACCACGCAGACTGGCATCGACTGGATTAAAGATAACACTAAGGGTAATCCAACAGACTATAATAGTCTTCATGGGTTAAATTATTACCAACGCAATGCTGATGGTAATTGTAACAATGGTAACTGTACAGAAAGTTTAACTGGAATAGCTCCAGGAACAGGTGGTACTGCTCAATGTAATAACTGTTCAAATTGTAATACGATTAATTGCGCAAACTGTGATACACAATCATATTTACAGCCTGGAACAAATTGTGCCACTACATATAACTGCACGCAGAACCAAGATCAATGGGTAAATTGTGCGTGTCAATGTCAATGTAATTGTTTTGTTTGTGATTGTGCTTGCTGGTAATTAAACTATAAAATTGGGAATACTATGATTTTTGAAATTCATGCTGAACGACTTGGTGATAATGATAAGAAGGTTTTCTTCTACGACAATGAGATTAATACTTTAACCAATCACGAGGGTGTCGTTATAGAATACCCAGAAGATCAACGCCAACCAGAAACTCGAAAAGAGTCTTTGCCATTTGATAAAACTAATCCAATAAAAAAATCTAAAGATATAACTCTATTGAAGATTCAACTTGGTTTATCTTGTAATTATTCTTGCGATTATTGTTCGCAAAAATTTGTGGAAAGAGCACCAGAAACATCTAAAAAAGATATTGACGCTTTTTTAGAAAAACTTGATGTTTTAAATTTCTCTGAACAAGCTGGTCTTAAAATTGAATTTTGGGGTGGCGAACCTTTTGTTTATTGGAAAACATTAAAACCATTGGCTGAAGCACTTCGCGAAAGATTTTCTGATTGGAAAGTTGAACCAAAATTCAGTGTTATAACTAATGGTTCTATTTTAACCAAAGAAATTTGTCAATGGCTGTACTACATGGGATTTTCGGTAGCCATAAGTCATGATGGTCCAGGACAATCAGTTCGTGGTCCAGATCCATTTGAAGATCCAGAACAGAAAAAAATAGTTCTTGATTTTTATCGTATTATGAAAAAACAGGGACGCATGAGTTTTAACTCTATGCTTAATGCAAAAAATCAAAGTCGTAAAGATATACATAATTGGTTTATTAATTTTACTGGCGACGAAAATATTGTTCTTGGCGAAGGCACTATTGTTGATGCGTATGACGCAGATGGTGCCCAAAGTTCATTAAACACAAAACAAGAACATTTTGATTTTAGAAAATTATCATTTAATGATATTTACTCTAATAATGGTAATATTGGTTTTACAATGATTACGACAAAAGTTGATCAGTTTGTTACATCAGTTCTTACTCACAGAAACGCAAAATTTGTTGGTCAGAAGTGTGGAATGGATGAAGAAAACACATTAGCCATTGATCTTCGTGGTAATGTTATGACTTGTCAAAATGTTTCTCCAGTTGAAACTGGTATGAATGGAGAAAGTCATTTATCTGGAACTTTAGAAGATTATGATAATGTAGCTGTTAAAACTGCAACACATTGGAGAAATCGTAAAGAATGTTCAGCATGTCCAGTCCTACATATTTGTAAAGGTTCTTGTATGTTCCTTGATGGAGAACTATGGGAAGTTTCTTGCGACAATGCATACTCAGATAATATTGCTTTATTTGCATTAGGGTTTGAAAAGATGACTAGAGGTTATGTTCCTGTTCTAATTAAAAATGATGTTCTTCCATTGGAACGACAAGATATTTGGGGAACACAGTTCGAGCATAAAGAAAAAACAAAAAAGAAAGTTATACCTATTAAAGTGGTGAGCGAGATTGTTACTCAAATTGATGATGTTCAGGTATACGGACAATCAAAAGTAGAGGCATAAGATGGCAACAATTACCCCAAATTTACAAAAATTTATTGATGCAGCCAAAGAATTAGAATGCGTCATTTCTCTTGAGGTGCTCGATCCACCAGAGTATGTGTTAAGTCAAGTTGAAGACAAAGATTGTGTATTTTTGGATTACATTGTAAAAGGTGATCGTGGAACAGAAGAAGAACCTGTAGAGATAGCATTTTTAGTTCCAAACAGAATTATTGATGGAGACTCATATAAACAATTACCCTTTGAGCATTTATTTAATTGTCCATGTCCAGACATGGAAAATTCTGGATCATTAATTGCTGGACATAGTCCTCTATATAATCGTGGAAAACTTATTTATTTTGTTCGTCCACCAAATATGGATTTTGTAATCCTACATGAAATGCCACCCGAATTGGTAATTATAAAGAGCGAACCATTACAGGTATTAGAGCAAAAATTATTAGCTCTTGATAAAGTAAATAACTTAGCAATTGAATACATAAAAGATCCCAAAGTTATTTCTTCTATGGATTGCGAAAGACCATTAATGGTAGTGGCTAACATTGACATTATAGATAAGATTAATCCTAAAGTAAAAACATATAATGTTTGTTTTGCAATCTCAGAATTAATTTATGAAATTGAAGAAAATCATTATTGGGCGATTGATAATTTACAGGAACTGATTAAAAAAAGTAATGCTGCAGAATAATATAATGTTTGGAACTCCTTTATGGGTTCTTGATTTAAAAGGTTTACTCGATAATACTGCTCTTGAACGAGAAGGTATGTTATTTACCAGCGGAAATTATTTCGATCTTGCTGGTGATAATATTAAAAAATTAAAATACAAAATGAAAGAAATATGTGACGAAATTTCTGTTCAGTATAATTGGAGAAATAAACCTAAAGGAATACATGGAACACAAAGACCATTATTTCCAAACGAATTAGATACACCACACTACCATCATGGGCATAAATTGGTTGGTATTTATTATGTTAAAGCAGAATCAAATTGTGGAGATATTTTGCTGCATGATCCAAGAGGTGGAACTGATTGGCCAGATTTAAACGCCAGAACAGAAGATACTGGAAAAACTCAAAGAATATATCATAGAATAACACCCAAACCTGGGATGCTTATTTTATTTCCAAGTTATTTGATACACTCAGTTGAGCCAAATTTTAGCGGAACTCTTAGATTATCAATTGCCATGTCGATTTATGAATAAAGAAACTTTATTTACAACTCCTGTTTGGCAAACAGTGATATCTGATTCTGGTATGTTGAATCAGGAATTGCTTGCGCTGGCACCACACTATACACAGGGTTCTGATTATTTTCATATTGCGCCAAAGTTAAAAGATATTGTTTTACCATACATTGAATCAGTTGCAGAAGAATGTAAACTTTCAAAATATTTTACGCTATCTGCTAGACAAAATCCTACGATGCCAGGAGGAAATAATTCTCCACATCATCACCCTGAGTGTATGTTGGCTGTTGTTTACTATGTTAAAGTTCCAGAAAACTCTGGTGATATTTTACTACATGATCCAAGAGGATCTATATTATGGCAAGACCCACAAGCAAGAACAGATGTAACATGGCAGTCTTATAGACCTTACCATAAAATTACTCCAGTTCCAGGAATGCTATTAATTTTTCCAGGATATATTGTTCATTCTGTTGAATCAAATTTAAGTCAAGAGATGAGATTGTCGATAGCAATTTCTACACACTTTAAATGAAATATGTCATTCTCGGTGGCGGAACTGCTGGTTGGTTGACAGCATTGTATTTAAACAAAAACTTTCCAGATGATGAAGTTACGATAGTCGCAAGTTCAGAAATTGGTATTCTTGGTGCTGGTGAAGGAACTACTCCTGCTTTTATGGAGTATCTTGAAGAGGTTGGTATTACCGAATTAGAATTAGTTTCAAACTGTAAAGCAACATTAAAAACAGGAATTAAGTTTACAAACTGGAATGGTGATGGTGAACATTACTTTCATAATTTCTGGGATAACAAATATGCTTTACACTTTGATGCTTCTTTATTGGCAAAATATTTACAAGATGTAGCAGTATCTCGTGGTGTTACAATAATTAATAATGAAGTAATAAAGGTACTACTAGATAATAAAGATATAACCAGTCTTGTAACACCAGCTGGTCCAGTATCAGGCGATTTCTTTTTTGATTGTTCGGGATTTAAACGACTGTTAATTGGAGAAATATATAAGTCTGATTGGGAAGAATATCCTATGCCATGTAATCGTGCCATACCTTTCTTTCTACCAAATGATAATTCTCCTGACTATACAGAATCTGTTGCAATGAAATATGGCTGGATCTGGAAGATTCCAGTTCAAGGTCGTTATGGGTGTGGATATGTTTTCGATTCAACAATGACAACAGATGAGGAAGCTGCAGAAGAAATTAGAGATTATCTTGGACACGATTTTGTTTCACCAAGAACTTTTAATTTTAGTGCTGGCGCATATAAACAGGTTTGGGTGAACAACTGTATGGCAGTTGGATTATCTTCAGGATTTATTGAACCATTGGAAGCAACATCAATCTGGATTCAGATTATGGCACTTAAATTATTTGTGCAGAATAGAGATAATCCAGAAAAAGTAAACAATGATGTAAAAGAGTTGAATGAAGATATTTTATCATTTTTGTACTTTCACTACCTCAGTCAAAGAGCTGACACAGGGTTCTGGAAGGATTTTCAACTTAATAATTATATGCCAGAAAAATTATTAAATAGAATAAACGAAAATGATGTACAGTACAGTTTTAACCTATTTCCAGATAAAAGCTGGAATGCCATTGCAGCTGGCATTGGATACACTAAATAATAAATATAGCTGATAAGCATAGGAACAGTAAATGACCACAGCCCTGACAACCAGAGTTTCCACCGACGCAACATACGCTCCCACAGTAAAGGGATCGCCACTTTCCAGCGCAGAAATCGATAATAATTTTATCAGTCTTGCCACGAATAAAATTGAAACCAGTGTTATGTCTTATGCAAATACTGGAAGCACATTGGTTCTTAGAAACAGTGCTGGCGATATTGCTGTTGGAAATATTACAGCTACAGGACTAACGATCTCAGGTGGCGCACTACCAGTGGCTTCTGGTGGTACTGGTCAAACTACATTTACTAATGGTCAAATTTTAATTGGTAATACAACTGGTAATACTCTCACAAAAACAACATTAACTGGTACTACTAACCAGATTACAGTTACTAATGGTGCTGGTTCAATTACTCTGTCAACCCCACAAGATTTGGCTTCTGCGTCAAATGTGCAATTTGGATCAATCGGTGTTGGTGTTGCTGGAACAGGAACTACAGGCGAAATTCGTGCTACAAACCAAATTACTTCTTATTACTCTGATGCCAGATTAAAAGAAAATATTACACCAATTACAGATGCATTAAATAAAGTTATGGCTCTGAATGGTGTAACTTATAATGCCAACCAATTAGCAGAATCGTTTGGTTTTACCAATAAAGAATCTCAGGTCGGTGTTCTTGCTGCTGATGTTGAGAAAGTTTTACCAGAAGCAGTTAAACCAGCTCCCTTCGATATTATTCGATTTGAAGAAACTGAGATCTCTCGCTCTGGAGAAAATTATAAAACTGTTCAGTATGAAAAAATTGTTCCTTTACTCATTGAGGCAATTAAAGAGTTAAATAATCAAGTAAAAGAATTACAGGGAATTAAATAATGGCAACTAATACAGCAATATTAGGGCAACAGGCTTTAACATTACCAGTTGGTGGAACTGCAGATCGTCCAGGTTCACCACAGTTTGGTTGGATAAGAGCGAACTCCGACACCAAGTATATTGAATACTATGATGCAACCAATGCAGTTTGGTTGGGTATCGGAGCATTTAATGCCACTTTTACAAATAACACAGCAACACAATCAGGAAACTACACTTATCAAACTTGGACTCAGTCAGGAACAATGTCTGTTACTGCTGGCACTAAAACAATTGACTATCTAATCGTAGCAGGTGGCGGTGGCGGTGCTGGCACTGATGGTCGTGGTGGACAAGGTGGCGGTGGTGCTGGTGGATATGTTAGTGGCTCTGTAACAGTTAACAATGGCATATATACAATGACTGTTGGTGGCGGTGGTAATGGTGGTGCTATTTCTCCATCATCTACTGGATATGGTGGTTATGCTAACTACGGATTCCAAGGTAATAATAGTTCTATGACATCCGTCCCAACTACAGCAATTGGTGGTGGCGCAGGAGCATCAAGAATTACTGGTGGCGCTCCTGGTAACGCAGGTCCAGGTGGATCAGGCGGTGGTGGCGGTAACGACAATGGTTCAGGTGGATCAGGAACTCCTGGTCAAGGAAATCCAGGTGGATCAGGCGGTCCAGCAGGAACTTACTATCAAGCAGGTGGCGGTGGCGGTGCTTCTCAAGCTGGTCAAGCAGGTGTTGAGCAAGCTCCTCCAACTGGTGCTGGTGGAAACGGATCCACTTGGTTGAATGGAACTACCTACGCAGGTGGCGGTGGTGCTGGCCACTATAATGGTCCAAATACTTCTACTTTACTCGGAGGTACTGCTGGTTCTGGTGGTGGTGGTCGCGGAACATCGCCACAACAATCTAATGCATTAATTAATGGTTCGCCAGGAACTGGTGGAGGTGGTGGCGGATACGGTGGTGGTCCAGCAACTCCAATTTCTCCAGCATCAGGTGTCGGTGGTAATGGTGGTGGCGGAACAATCATTATTAGATATACAACTTAAGGAATATCAATGGCTGCGAATGATGGATCAATACTAGGAGCGCAGTATGTTGCTCTACCAAGAGGAAGTTCTGCACAAAGACCGACAGGTGTTTCTGGTATGCTTAGAGCAAATGAAACAACTGGGTATATTGAGTACTATGATGTAACAACAACATCTTGGATTGGTGTCGGAGCATTCCAACAACAAAGTGTTGGAGCAACAACATCGGCTTCTGGTGGATATACATATTTGACTTGGACACAGTCTGGTTCGCTAACAGTTACATCAGGTGTTAAATCTGCAGACTACCTTGTTGTCGCTGGTGGTGGCGCAGGTGGTGGAACAACTGGTCCAGGAGGACAAGGTGGCGGTGGAGCAGGTGGATATGTTTCTGGTTCAATGACACTTGTCGGTGGTGTATACTCAGTTACTGTTGGTAGCGGTGGATCAGCACCAGGAGCAAATATTATCGTTGGTTACTCTGGTAACAATAGTTCGCTCACAGGTGTTCCAACAACAGCACTCGGTGGCGGTGGCGGTGGATGTCGTGCACCAGCTGGTCCATACAATGGAACCCCAGGAGGTTCTGGCGGTGGTGGCGGAACAGACAATGGTCCAGGTGGATCAGGAACTTCTGGCCAAGGAAACGCAGGTGGTTCTGGCTCAGGTCCAGATGTTTACTATTGGGGTGGTGGTGGTGGTGGTGCTAACCAAGCTGGTGGTAATTCTGCTCAAGCGTCGCCAGGAGCTGCTTCGTATGGTGGTGGTGGAAAAACTTGGTTGAATGGAACTACCTACGCAGGTGGTGGTGGCGGTGGTGCTCATCACTCAAACGGATATTCTATAACACAAACTTCTTATGGTGGAGCAGGTGGTGGCGGAAATGGCGCATGTGGCGCTGATAAAAATATTGCAGCTGTTGCTGGTTCACCAGGAACTGGTGGTGGCGGTGGCGGTGCAGGTGGTAATCAACCTACAAGTGGAAATAGTTTGACAGGTGCTGCTGGTGGCGGTGGTGTAGTCATTGTTAGATATACAACATAATTAGGAATTAAAATGGCAAGAGATGGAGTAATACTAGGTCAACAAGCGATTACGCTTCCTGTCGGAACAACTGCACAAAGACCAACAGGAAGTTTCGGAATGCTTCGCCAAAATGAGACAACCTCATATCTTGAATATTACGATTCAGTAAGTTCATCATGGATTGGTATCGGAGCATTCGCCACAGCAAATGTGAACGCAACAACCACAACATCAGGAAACTACACTTATCAAACATGGACTCAGTCTGGATCTCTGACAGTTACACAAGGAACTAAGAGTGTTGATTATCTTATTGTTGCTGGTGGTGGCGGTGGTGCTGGTACCGATGGTCGAGGTGGCCAAGGTGGTGGTGGCGCAGGTGGATATGTAAACGGATCAACAACTTTAACTGTTGGAACAGTTACTGTTACTGTTGGTAGTGGTGGCTCAGGTGGTGGTACTTCTCCAGGAGCAGCAGGCTGGAATGGTTACTCTAATTATGGATTTCAAGGTGGAAATAGTGGAATAAGTGTTGTTCCGACCACTGCGATTGGTGGTGGTGCAGGTGCTTCTCGTACTGGTGGTAGTGTTTCAGGTAGCGGTAACGCAGGTCCAGGAGGTTCTGGCGGTGGCGGTGGAAATGACAACGGATCGGGTGGATCAGGAACTCCTGGTCAAGGAAACGCAGGTGGTTCTGCTGGTCCAGCAGGTGTTTACTATCAAGCAGGTGGCGGTGGCGGTGCTTCTCAAGCTGGTCAAGCAGGACTAGAAACCTCAAGCAACACAGGAGCAGGTGGTAATGGTTCATCATGGTTGAATGGAACTACCTACGCAGGTGGTGGTGGCGGTGGTCACTATAATCAACCAAATTCTCCTTCTATTGTTGGTGGACCAGGAGGTTCTGGTGGTGGTGGTCATGGCACTAGTCCAACATATAATCCAGGAACAGATAAAAACGGAACACCAGGAACTGGTGGTGGCGGTGGTGGATATGGTGGTGGTCCAACAACTCCAATTTCTCCAACATCAGGTGTCGGTGGTAATGGTGGTGGCGGTGTCGTTATCATTAGATATACCAGTTAAGATAAATATAAAAATAATTTTAGAATTATAGGAATAACAAATGGCTCACTATGCAAAAGTATTAGACGGTAAAGTTTTATCTGTCATTGTTGCTGACGAAACCTTCTTCGAAACATTCATCGATTCTTCACCAGGAGAATGGATCCAAACATCATATAATACTAGAGGTGGCGTTCACTACGGAGAAGATGGAGAACCAGATGGCAAACCCGCATTGCGTAAAAACTTTGCTGGTGTTGGTATGATTTACGATAAAGATCGTGATGCTTTTTATCCAGGCAAAACTCATCCTAGTTGGACTTTAGACGAAGAAACATGTTGGTGGGTTGCTCCTGTCCCAAGACCAGAAACAGGTATGTGGAACTGGGATGAACAACAACAAAAATGGGTAATTGATCAATCATTTAAAGATACAAATCCAGATTATACGCATCCTGATCTATAATAAACAAAACCACCTTCGGGTGGTTTTTTGTTTCTTGCACTCTCCAGTATTATAAATATAAGAGTAAAGTCTGGAGATATTAATGGCGACAATAAGCAATCTAGTGATTGATCAAGGTACTACTTTCAGTAGTATCATTTCACTCACAAATCAAGATGGAACAGCAATGGATTTGACAAGTTATACTGTCAAAGCGCAGTTCCGTAAGTCCTATCAATCATCTTCGGCAACGAATTTTACAGCATCTATATACGATGCAACAGCTGGAAAGATTAGGTTACAACTTAGTCCTACAGATACTTCAAATATTCAAGCAGGTAGATACTTGTACGATATTGAGTTGACTTCACCAACAGGAGAGAAATCTCGTGCGTTGGAGGGGTTGGTTATAATCACGCCAGAAATCACAAAGACTTAAATTATGAGTGATATAACAGCAACAGTATTAACAAATACAAATATCAATGCATCTATTGATGTACAGTCAATTCCAACAGTTTCGGCAGTTGGAATTCAAGGACTATCTGCAACACAAACTGGCATATCGGGAATCGCCGATGTTGATGCAGTCAATCCTAGCAATGGTTCATTATTGATATATAAAACAACAACAAATAAATGGACAGCTTCCACTGTGCTTGATGCGCAGAACATGGAAGGTGGAGAATTTTAATCGGAGAATAAAAGATGGCATCAATAATTAGAATAAAGCGTTCATCGACATCAGGAAATCCAGGTACGCTCGGAGCAGGTGAATTAGCATATTCAGCTTTTAGCGGATCAGGTGGTAATCGACTATACATTGGTATTGGATCAGAGACCTCAGGTAATGCAGCAAACCACTATGTAATCGGTGGTACTTACTACACTGGTTTGGTTGATGCATCAACTGCTGGTACTCTTACTACTAGTGCATCATCAATCCCAATTCTTTCAGCAACTGGTACTATTGATAAATGGTTAGTTGGTAATACTCAATTACTTGGTAATACATTAAGCACAACTAATACAAATGGTAACTTAGTACTTAATCCAAACGGCACTGGTATGGTGCAGATTGCTGGTACTTGGACATTACCAAGATCAGCTGGTACTAATGGATATGTATTAACTACTGATGGTAGTGGTACATCTACTTGGGCTGCTTCTGCTGCTACTCTAAGTCTAGCAGCTGGTGGTGCTACTACTGGTTCTGTTGCTCTACTATCCCAAACATTAACCTTTACTGGTGGTAATGGTATTACCACTTCTGTATCTGGTCAAACAGTTACAATCTCTTCTATCGGCGCAGGTGGCTATACTTCCACTGCTACTGGTGCTGGAACAACAACTTTAACAGCATCTAGCACTGCTAATCAGTTCTTCACTGGTTCAACTACTCAAACTGTTAAGTTACCTGACACTTCAACATTAACTATTGGTCAAGAATTCATAATTACCAATAACAGTACTGGTACATTAACTGTTCAAACTTCTGCTTCTGGCGCAATTACTACTCAAATCGGTGGAACACAGATAACTTATACTGTTGCTTCTACTGGTGCTCAAACTTGGGTATATGAGTATACTGGTTTTCAAGCATTAACAGGTTCAGGTAGTGCTGTTTTATCAACTAGCCCAACAATTACTTCAGCTTCTCTTGTTACTGCTACTATCGGTTCTGCTGGTGTAACATTTACTGGATCAGGATCTGGTTCTACAGTTCTTGCTGCTTCTTCTGCAGCATCTGGAACATTAACACTGCCAGCTGCCACTGATACTTTAGTTGGTAGAGCAACTACTGATACTTTTACTAATAAAACATTCAATACTGCTGGTACTGGTAACTCATTCAGTATTAATAGTAATTCTATTACTGGTTATACTGGTACTGGTGCAACTGTTGTTCTTTCTGCTGCGCCAACTATTACTGGTCACCCAACTATTGAAGGTGTTACTTCTACTGGCGCAACTGGTACTGGCGCATTTGTATTCGCAACTAGTCCAACGCTAGTAACTCCAACTCTTGGTGTTGCTTCTGCTACTACAATCAACAAAGTTACTCTTACTGCGCCAGCAACTGGTTCTACATTAACTATTGCTGATGGTAAAACACTTACTGCTTCTAATACATTAACATTCACTGGTACTGATTCTTCTTCAGTTGCCTTTGGTACTGGTGGTACTGTTGCTTATCAAGGTGGTACTCTTGCTCAGTTTGCTTCTACTACTTCTAGTCAATTGGCTGGTGTTATTTCTGACGAGACTGGTTCTGGCGCATTAGTATTTGGTACTAGCCCAACAATCGGAACACCAACTATTACTGGTGGTACACACAGCGCAATTACTACTCTTGGTATCCGTGATACTTCTGCTGCGTTTGATGTTACTATTGGTGCTACTTCTTCAGTTACTTTAACTGCTGGTCGCGCATTAACAATCGATGTACAGAACGCTGCTAGAACTATTGCTCTTGGTGGTAATATTTCTCTTGCTGGTGCATTAACTACAGCAGGTGCATTTACTACTTCTGGTGCATTCGGTGTAACATTAACTGCGACAGGAACTACTGCTCTTACTCTACCAACTACTGGTACTTTAGCAACTCTTGCTGGTTCAGAAACATTAACTAATAAGACAGTATCAACTGGTTCTACTTGGAATGGTAATACTATTGGTGTTGCTTATGGTGGTACTGGTTCTACAACTGGTTCTATTACTGGTACTGGTTCACTAACATTCGCAGCTGGTGGTTCTAACCAAAGTGTTAATCTTACACCAACTGGTACAGGTACTGTTGATGTTGGTAGTTTCCGTATTACTTCAGTTGCTACTCCAACTCAAGCAACTGATGCTGCAAATAAAGGTTATGTTGATTCAGTTAAACAAGCACTGGATATTAAAGATTCAGTTCGTGTTGCTACTACTGCAAACTTAACTGCAACTGCTTCTGGTACAGGTGCTGGTAAAACACTTACTAACTCTGGCACTCAAGCTGCAATCACTATTGATAGTATTGTTCTAGTTTCTGGTGATCGTGTTTTAGTTAAAGATCAAACACTTGGTCAAAATAACGGTATCTATACTGTTACTACTGTTGGTTCTGCTTCTACTAACTGGGTATTGACTCGTGCCACTGATGCTGATAACTCTCCAAGCGGTGAAGTTACTCCAGGCATGTTTACTTTCGTTGAAGAAGGTACTGTTGGTGCAGACAATGGTTATGTTCTTACAACAGACGGTAGCATAACAATTGATACAACTGTTTTAACATTTGTTCAGTTCTCTGGTGCTGGTTCTGTTATCGCTGGTGATGGTTTAACTAAATCTGGTAATACTTTAAATGTAGTTGGTACTACAAATAGAATTATTGCTAATGCTGATTCTATTGATATTTCTGCAAGTTATGTTGGTCAGACTTCAATTACTACATTAGGTACTATTGCTACTGGTACTTGGAATGGTTCAGTAATTGGTGGAACATATGGTGGTACTGGTGTTAACAATGGATCAAATACTATCACTCTTGGTGGTAATATTTCTACAGCAGGCGCATTTACTACTAGTGGCGCATATTCTTTAACATTAACACAAACTGCTAACACTTCTGTTACTCTACCAACAACTGGTACTCTTGCCACTTTGGCAGGTTCTGAAGCATTAAGTAATAAAACAATTACTTCTTCTTCATTCAGTGGTACTACTGTTGCTGCTACTGGTAATGTGACTTTCACTTCTACTACTGATGCTTCCGCTCTTGGAACTGCTCCAGTTGTATTATCTGGTGGTTTGTCTGTTGCTAAATCAATGTATATTGGTACTAATATTACTGGTGCTGGCGCTGCAACTTCTACACTGGATGGCTTCCAAATTGATGGTGGTACTTATTAAAGTAGCATAAATACATGGTGGGTGTAAGTCCCACCATCTCAGTATATACTGAGTATTGTTTTCTAAATAGAATAGGTTATTATGGCCAATAAAGTTTTAATCAAACGCTCTTCAGTAGCGAGCAAAAATCCCGAAACGACAGATTTAGCGTTGGGCGAACTTGCATTAAACACTTATGATGGCAATCTATTCTTTTTAAAATCCCCAGGTGGTGTCGATGCCATCGTCACAGTTGCTACTCTCACTGGCACACAAACCCTAACAAACAAAACTCTTTCTGCTGCTGTATTGACTGGTTCTTTAACAGCAGGTGGAAACACAGGTTCTAATGGACAGTTTTTAAAGTCTACTGGTTCAGGTGTTGTTTGGGCAACTCCAGGTGGTAGTTCATTAGCGTCGCTTTCTGATGTGGCACTATCAGGTTCCACTTCTGGACAAGTTCTTACTTATAATGGTGCTAACTGGATCAATGCTGACTCCAACGCAACTGTTGCTTCTGCTATTTTTGGATCTACTCTATCAGACCTTGGGTTTGTTTATGATGTAGCTTCTATTAGTGAAGATGAAGGATTAGTTACTGGATCAAATAGTTATGTATACGATCTAGGTATTTTAAGTTTCACAGGTATTATCTCATTGAACAACCTTGACCAATCAGTAAAATCTGATTATCTTGGTTACTCTATTATTTTTGGATTCTAAAGGAATAACATGGCACGCCAGTTAATTGAAAAATATATTTTTACTCCAGGAATTGCTGGCGCAGGTACGCTAAAGTTTCCAGGCAAGTGTGATTTAACTCAACTGTTAATTATCGCAAACAAAACAAATCAGACAAACTTATATGCGATTGGTGATCCAACTCGTAGTGGTACTATTGCGTATGATCCTGCAGATAATACTACTTTTTATTCTGAACAACAAGGTATTTCAACATTAACATTTTCTGCCGATACTTCAATGTATTTGTCGACAGATAAAATTTCCATCTATACTGATGCTCCAAAGAACTTAGGTAATATTGTTCGCCCCTATGCTTTCGGTGTTGATGCTATTGAACGCATGCGTGTTGCTAACCCGCAGGCATTGATTGACGCTGACTTTGAGTATGGTCTACAACCAACTAAATGGCAAAACTATTTTGACCAAAAAAACATTCCAGGTATTTTTGAAAAGCCAGGACTAGATTTATTCGTTACTAATGTAACAACTGATGGTTCTTCTCCTTCTTTAATTACTGTTACTTGTTCTGCTGATCATGGTTTAACAGTTGCTACTCCAGTTATTGTTTATGGATTAGCAAATACAGCATCATCTTCTCGTGCTGAAGGTTCGTTTGTTATTAACACAGTTCCAACTTCAACTACATTAACATACTACGCAAAGGGTATTGTTGGAACAAACGGATTGTCGCTTTATAATGCATCAACATATGCTCGTCGTGGTGGTTTCTATGCAGGATCATCATTAAATACTGCATCGTTTACATCGGATGCTAACTCTCCTTCTAAAATTACTGTAACTTGTTCATCCAATCATGGTCTTGTTCCAGGAACTCCTATTGTTGGTGTTGCTATTTCTAGCGGTACTAACCACTCTTTACTCACTGGTAATTTTTACGCAGAAACAGTTACATCTCCAACAGTATTTACTTTTACTGCTCGTGTTGGTGGCGCTGTTGCCAACTCATCAATTAACATGTCTGTTTATACTCGTTCAGATGCATTCGTTCTTCATCGCCCATTTGATGGTGGTGTTCAGTTGGGTAACTTTGTTCCAACTCATGGTGCTTCTGTTTCTCGTCAGACTAAAAAATACATGCGTTACCAATCAGGTAAAGGTTTATTTTGGTCTTCAGGTGTTTTGTTTAATCCTGTTATTAACCTTGATCAAATTTCTGCATCAGGAACTACATCTGGTTCGTTAATTACAGTTACCACTGAAATTGATCATGGTCTTCAAGTCAACTCCACTGTTCAAATCGCAGGTGTTCTAACATCGGGATATAATGGGACATATGGTGTAAATAGTATTGTTTCAGAAACAGTGTTTACTGTAGTTGCTGCATCAGCGTTAGGATCTGCTTCTGCTGTTATTACTTCTTTCCCTCGTGTAACTTGTACAAACTGGACTGGCGCAACTGTTCGTTGTGGTCCATTCGATGAACAAAATGGTGTGTTCTGGGAATTTGATGGTAAAGAATTAGCATGCGTTAAACGATCAGCAACTTATCAACTCTCAGCATATATTTCTGTAACTCCAGGATCGCAAACTGTGACTGGTAATGGCTCTTGTCGATTTACTCAACAATTAAAAATTGGCGATAATATTGTTATTCGTGGTATGACATATAAAGTTGGTTCTATTACCGATGACAATACTATGTCTATTAACCCAGAGTATCGTGGTGTTAATTCATCGGCTTCAATTAAATACGCTTTGGTTTCAGATACACGAGTTCCACAATCTCAATTTAATATTGATAAGATGGACGGAACTGGATTCTCTGGGTTTAATGTGAATTTAAACAAAATGCAAATGATGGGAATTTCATTCTCATGGTACGGTGCTGGCTTTATTGATTTTATGATGCGTGGGTCAGATGGTAACTTTGTTGTTGCTCATCGTATGAAACAAAATAATTTAAACGATGAAGCATATATGAGAACTGGTAACCAATCAGTTCGTTATCAAGTTAAAAATGAATCAGCAGTTTCAGTTCTTTCTTCATCAATTAATAGTTCAGTAACAACTATACCTTTAGTTGATGCTTCTAGATTTCCGACTATCGGTGGAACAGTTAATATTGAAGGCGAACTAATTAACTTCTCAGGTGTTTCTGGAAATAATTTAACTGGTTGTACCCGTGGCGCATCTATCACCCAGTATGTTGGTGGTAAATCACAAACATTTACTGGAACTACTGCTGCATCTCATGCAGTTGGCAATGGACAAACTGCCGTGTGGTTGTCTTCTGTTACTGCTTCACCAACAATCTGCCACTGGGGTTCTTCTTATATTATTGATGGTGGATTTGATAATGATCGTGGTTACTACTTTAACTATACTGCCACTAGTATATCATTAACTGGTAATCAATCTAAAACTGCATTCTTCCTTCGTTTGGCTCCATCGGTATCTAACTCAATTTCAGGAACTCTTGGCGATCGAGATTTAGTTAATAGATCTTTACTGCTACTACAAAAATTACAGGTCCAGTCTGATAAATCTGTTCAGGTAACTGGTATTTTGAATCCAGGAAATATTGATGCAACATCACTAACATGGACATCTGTTAATACTGTTGGTCTTGGTTCACAGCCATCTTTTGCTCAGATTTCTACAAGCAGTTCAACTGCTGCAACTCCAGGTGAACAAAACTTTTCAACTCTTGGTCAACCAAATGGTTTCGCTGAAATTGACTTGGGTCAGTTGAAAGAATTATCAAACTCATCAATTGGTGGCTATGCTAACTATCCAGACGGACCAGACATGTTGGCAATTGTTGTTAAAAACTTAGACAGTGCTGCAGCTGTTGCAAATATTAACTTATTTTGGTCTGAAGCGCAAGCATAAATATATCGAAAGAGGAATTATAAATGTCATCCCAAGTACAATTTAGAAGAGGTACAACTACACAAAACAATGCTTTTACTGGAGCACAGGGTGAGATCACCTATGATACCGATATAAAAACATTGCGTTTGCATGATGGTTCCACAGCTGGTGGTGGAGCGACAGTTGTTACTCTTTCTGCAACTCAATCACTAACAAATAAAACATTGTCTACCAATTCTGTATGGGCTGGTAATGCCATTGGTTTAACATATGGTGGTACTGGTTCTTCATTAACTGCTACAGCTGGCGCAGTTGCTTATTCTACTTCTGGTGGTTTGGCTCTTAATTCTGCTGGTACTTCTGGCCAGTTGCTACAATCTGCTGGTAGTGGTACACCAATTTGGGTAAACGCTTCTTCTCTTACTACTGGTACTGCTACTAACGCTACCAATGCTGCAAACATTCAAGGTGGTTCTGCAGGTTATCTAGTTTATCAATCAGATACTAATACAACTGCATTTATTGCTCCAGGTGCTTCAGGATATGTTCTTCGCTCTACTGGTGCATCTAGTGCTCCTTCTTGGGTTACTTCTGCTTTAACAATTGGCTCTACTGCTGCGCAGGTTGGCGATACTACAACATCGTTTGCTGGTGTCACTTCTATAACAATGAGCAATGGAAGTTATGGTGGTGCAACTGTTGGAACTATTACTGGTACTGGTCCATGGACAGCAACACTCACTGGTATAACATCTACCACTGGTATTAATGTTGGACAAAATATTTCTGCCACTGCTGGTACTGGAACTCTCTTTGGTGGTTCTCCAACCAGCGTAGTTGTAGCAAGCATTGTTTCTGGAACAAGCATTACCTATACAGTTACTGGCGGAACAATTCCAACTGCTGGTACTGTTACTTCTCTTACCACTCTTGGTTACCTACAAGTTCCATCAGGTACAACTGCACAACGACCATATACACCAGCAGTTGGTATGGTTCGTTATAATTCTACTCAATCTACATTTGAAGGATATTCTTCAGGTGCTTGGTCATCGCTTGGTGGTGTTAAGTCTGTTGATGGTTACACATATATCCAAGCAGAAACTTCTGCTGGTGCATCAAATGGTGACTTAGATTTTTACGCAGAAAACTCTGGTGGTAATGGTGCAACTCAGGTTGGTCAATGGAACAGAACTAACTTAAAAGATTATACTGGTACTCTAGTTGGTACTCAAACAACACAGAATGTGTTCAACGCAACTGCCACTACTGTTAATGCCTTTGGCGCAGCCACTACTTTAGCACTAGGTGCTTCTAGTGGTACAGCGACTATCGCCAACCCAACAGTAACATTATCAAATGCTACTGCATTAAACCTTAATGGTTCTTCACCAGTAATTGCTACAACTAGCACTACTGCTTCTGTGTTTAATTCAACAGTTACAACACTAAACATTGGTGGCGCAGCTACTACTCTTTCTATCGGTGCATCTACTGGTACTGCTTCAATTAATAATGCTACCGTAACTCTCGGTAATGCTACTACATTGAATATAAATGGAGCATCACCAACGATCGCTTCTTCTTCTACTGGTACACTAACATTATTCAATACTAATTTAACTACTCTTTCTGCGTTTGGTTCTGTCACTTCAGGAACTATTGGGTATAGTGGAACAGGTGCTTCTTCTACTTGGAATATTAGTTCTGCTGCATTGTCTGGAGCATTTACTAAAACAATAAACATCGGTACTGGTGGTACCACTGGTTCTACTACTACTATTAATATTGGTTCTTCGGTAACTGGTCAAACATTAATCCGTGGTGGTTTGGCAGTTGGTAGTACAACAAATACTACTGATGGCGAGATTCGCGCAACTGCTGCAATTACTTCTTACTACTCTGATGATCGTTTAAAAGATCGTAAGGGCAATATTAAAAATGCTCTTGAGAAAGTTTTATCTCTCGATGGTTTTCATTATACAGCAAATCAAACAGCTGCAGCTTTGGGATATGATTCTTCAAAGGAAGAAGTTGGTTTATCTGCTCAGCAAGTTCAAGCAGTTCTCCCAGAGGTTGTTGTTCCTGCACCAATTGATGACAAATATTTAACTATTCAATACGAAAGAGTTATCCCATTGTTAGTCGAAGCAATTAAAGAGCAGCAAAAACAAATCGAAGAATTAAAAGCAAAACTAGGAAACTAATATGGCGATTCCAGCAACTAGAGCCGACTTTAAAAATTATTGCCTACGCAATCTTGGCGCACCTGTGCTTGAGATAAATGTAGACGATGATCAATTAGAAGATCGTATTGACGAGTCGTTAGATATTTTTCGTTTATATCACTATGATGGTATTGAGAAGTTATATTTAAAGCATCAGATTACTGCTTCAACAATGAAGATTACATCTAATAATGGATTGTCTTTTGCTGGCAATTCTAAAATTGTTGGTCAAACTTCAGGTGTTGCTGCAACTGTGTATGGTTCACAAAATGGTGTGCTTCCATATAACACTGATCAATCTTTACTTTATGTTGCTCGTCTAATTCCTGTTGTTACTGGTCGTCCAGTTGGACCGACAATTATGTTTACTCCTGGAGAAACTATTGTTGGAAAAGATGTTAATGGCAACACAGTAACTGGAACAATTAGCACTGCCACTGATTGGTTTACTCCTGGCGATATCGAGAACAAATATATTCCTATCGCCGATTCAGTTTATGGTGTAACAAGAGTTATGCCATTATTTCAAGGAACATCTTCTTCTAAATCAATTTTTGACTTACAATATCAATTAAGATTAAACGATCTTTACGATTTGTCTAGTACTTCATTGATTTACTACACAACTGTTATGCAACACTTAGCAACATTAGATTTGTTGCTTAATGGTAAACCTATCTATCGTTTCAATCGTTTAGAAAACAGATTACAGATTGACATTGACTGGCTCAATGGTCAAAAGATTGATGTTGGTAACTATGTTATTATTGAAGCATATCGTGGTTTAGATCCTGTTGAGTTTACTAAAGTATGGAATGAACCATGGCTCAAGCGTTATACTACTGCGTTGTTCAAGCGTCAGTGGGGAACCAACCTGAAAAAGTTTAGTGGTTTACAACTTCCAGGTGGTGTAACATTGGATGGCAATTTGCTGTATAACGAAGCGAATGCTGAAATTAAAGCACTAGAAGACGAACTACAAAATAAATCTGCTCCACTTGACTTCATGATGGGGTAATTAATGCCACGCAATGTCTACTTTTCCCAAGGAACTGCAAACGAACAGTATCTTCTTGAAGATATTATTATCGAATCAATGCAGATTTATGGGCAAGATTTCTACTATATCCCAAGAACACTCGTAGCCAAAGATAATATTCTTGGTGAAGACAGACTGTCTGAGTTTAAAGAAGCATATGGTATAGAGATGTATCTTGAAACTAATCAAGGATTTGAAGGTCAAGGTGCTTTCATTGAGAAGTTTGGTTTAATGATGGAACAGTCAGCAACTCTTACTGTTGCTCGTCGCCGTTGGGATCAGTTGGTAGGCAGATTTGGTCAGACTCAATTACCAAATAGACCAAACGAAGGAGATCTACTTTATTTTCCTTTGACTAAAGGTCTATTTGAAATTAAGTTTGTTCAACATCAAGATCCATTTTATCAACTTGGTAAACTTTATGTTTATCGTCTTAATGTTGAATTGTTCCAGTATGCTTCTGAGCACATTGACACTGGTCTTAAAGATATTGATGTATTTGAAACACTTAAAACATATGACACTGACTATGCTAGAAATGCGATTGGTTCAGTTACTCATGTTAATATTACCAGTGCAGGCGCAGGATACACTATTACGCCAACTATTACATTAACAGGTGGTGGTGGAACTGCTGCATTCCAGCCAGCAAGTCTTTCGCTAGAATTAACATCTGGGTCAGTTTCAGCAATTAATATTTTAGATGTTGGTACTGGATATGATACTGCGCCAACTATTAAAATTGGTTATTGGTGGACTGCATCTGCTTCAGTAAATACTAATACTAATGTTTCATATAGCAACAAAAATTATAAAGTAACAACTGCAGGAACTCTTGGTTCTACTCCACCAACACATACAACTGGCTCTGCTGCCAATGGTTCAGCAATATTATTGTATGTTGGAACTCCAGCTACTGCAGTAGCAACTATCGAATCAAATCCAGATTTACCAAACTCTTATGGTGACAATATTAAATTTAAAGCTGAAGCAACTGATGTTGTTTTCAATGTTAATAATCCGTTCGGAGATATTCAATAATGCTTAATATCCCACCATTCTATCACGGATTGACTCGTAAAGTTATCGTATCATTCGGCAGTCTGTTCAGCAATATTAAAATTCAGCGTGAGAAAAACGATGGGACAATTGGTCAAACTCTTGTTGTTCCATTAACATATGCGCCAAAAGAAAAATGGTTAGTTCGTATTGAACAAGATCCAGGATTGGAAAAAAATACTTATATTACTCTTCCAAGAATGTCTTTTGAAATTACAAGTATGGCATACGATGCGTCAAGAAAAACAAATCGTATGAATAAAATTACTGCCAATAACAGCGATACATCGCCAACAACAGTAAACCAAGCGTATAGTCCTGTTCCATATAACTTTGACATTTCGCTTTATATTATTTCAAAAACTCAAGAAGATTGTCTTCAGATTGTTGAACAGATTCTTCCATTCTTTACTCCTGAGTTTACTCTAAGTATTAATGCTGTTCCAGAGTTAGATTTAACTATGGATATTCCTATTATTTTAAACAGTGTAAACATTGAAGATAATTATGACGGAACTTTTCAAGAGAGAAGATTTGTAACTTATACACTTAACTTTACTGTTAAATCTAATTTCTATGGTCCAGTTACAAATGCTGGTCCAATTACTACTGTCTTTATTAATGATACACAGCCAAACAGAAAATATACTGCTCACGGCGACTTTACTACTAAAACAATTACTGAAACTTGGAACGATACCTTTTAAATAATGGCTGATTTTTATAATGCAAATCCCAATCTGAAATCGATTGGAGTACAGGTCAACTATACTCCAGAACAGGTGCAGGAAATTATTAAGTGTAAAACTGACTATATTTACTTTATTGAAAACTACTGCCAGATTGTTACGCTTGACCATGGTCTTCAGTTGTTTAAACTATATGATTGTCAAAAGAAAAAGTTAGATATTATTCATACTAACAGAAAAGTTATTTTGATGGAAGGTCGTCAGCAAGGTAAGACAACTACTTCTGCTGCTTATATTCTTTGGTATACATTATTTCAAGAAGCCAAGACTGTTGCGATCCTTGCCAATAAAGCAACTGCTGCTCGTGAGGTTCTTACTCGTTATCAAACTATGTATGAGGGACTTCCTATCTGGATGCAACAAGGTATCCGTGGTTGGAATAAAGGGGATATTGAGTTAGAAAATGGATCTAAAGTTTTCACTGCTGCTACTTCTGCTTCTGGTATTCGTGGTAAATCTGTTAATCTTTTATATGTCGATGAGGCAGCGATCATTCCTAACACTGTTGCTGAGCAGTTTTTTACTTCTGTTTATCCTACAATTTCAGCTGGCGAAACGACAAAAATCTTGTTATCTAGTACCCCACTTGGGTATAATCATTTCTGGAAATTTTGGAACGATGCCGAACATGGTCGCAATGGTTTTGTAAATTGTTTTATTCCTTACTGGGAAATTCCAGGAAGAACTAGAGAATGGGCTGATGAGCAGAAGGGCATTCTTGGCGATCTAAAGTTTAACCAAGAGGTACTATGTAAGTTCCTTGGCTCGGCAATGACTTTGATCAATGCTGATGTTATTGGTATGATGTCGCCGACTTATCCTATGTTTTCAAAAGATGGACTAGATGTATTTGAAGAACCAGTCTATGAAATGGAATCTGGTAACTTTGATAACTTTGGTAAGCCAGTTATGAAACCACCACACACTTATGTGTTAATTGCCGATGTATCGGCAGGTGTTGAAGGCGACTATTCGGCTTTCTCAGTTATTGATATTACATCGGCACCATACAGACAGGTTGCCAAATTTAGAAAAAACGATGTATCTGCGCTGCTCTACCCGAACTTTATATACAAGGTAGCTAAAGAATATAATAATGCCTACATTTTAGTAGAGATAAATATAAGTGAGCAGGTCGCTAACATATTACATAACGAATTAGAATATGATAACCTTTTGTTCGTGAATAGAAACACCCAAGGACAAACAATTTCTGGTGGTTTCGGTGGTGGTCGTGCCCAGTTGGGTGTGATTACTGATAGAAAGGTAAAACGAATTGGTTGTATGAACCTGAAAACTATGGTCGAGGAACAAAAGTTATTGATTCCAGATGCCGATACTATTTCAGAGATTACAACTTTTATTGAATCAAAGGGTTCTTATGCTGCAGATGATGGGTACTGTGACGATCTAGTAATGACTTTGGTTTTATTTGGTTGGCTAACTACCCAACCATACTTTAAAGATTTAAATGATATCAATCTAAGGGATCTGATCTACAGGTCTCGAATAAAAGCGATTGAAAATGAATTAACCCCATTTGGGTTTATAGCAGACGGACAGGGTTCAGAGGAAAAACCTCTTCTAAACTTCTAAAATACTAAATAATCTAGTGAATGCTTAAACTTTCAATGGCACAAACAAATAACATGTACATGTAACAAGGAGAATTACAATGCCTTTTCAACTTAGTCCAG
>Ga0304729_1000019_pt1 | contig 113582 bp, 105 predicted proteins | sample C_131016_MF_Meta_FD_190475 | JGI IMG/M metagenome (GOLD analysis project Ga0304729, IMG submission 190475) | Freshwater microbial communities from Lake Croche, Canada to study carbon cycling - C_131016_MF_MetaG (v2) (version 2) | ecosystem: Environmental > Aquatic > Freshwater > Lake | place... | reverse complement strand
AGCGTCTGCCTGCCTCAAGATCCTGATCTTGTCCTCTGTACTGTGTCTCTTTCCTTTCATGGTCTTTGGGGTTGGTTGAACCCAAAGACTATCACACCAACTGGCTTAAATCACCGAGGTCACGTCAGAGGGAAGATCCCAACAGTCCAGCAGTCTAAAATGCTACCTCGGAGCTCAGTGCTCCGATTCCTGGGCGCTGATACTTGAAGCAGTCCAGGGGTGGCGCTGAAGGGAACTTCTTGCCGAGGGCAATGGCCTTGAACTGCATGCCCATGGATCCGGGATTAAGTAGCGCTTGAAGGGCTCTCAGGTCACTTTTAGCGGCATCGCTTTTCTCCGTAAAATCGCCGAGAGAGCGGAGCCAGGGCTCCGCCGTGCCGACCAAAAAATGGTGCTGGTCGCTGTAGCCGAGAATCCCGAATCCAACATCCCTTGCGGATCGGGCAAGTGTCGTGAAATCGACCTGGGCGGTGATGTCCCGCTGGCCCGGCTCGGGGAGGGGGTCGTTGAAACGCTCGTGATTCCGGTACGCGAGCAGTGTGCCGTCTGCGCGATGGGGTGCGAAGCGGTCATCACCTGCCTGCCCGTAATCCACGGTAAGGATGAGGCCGTGCTTGAGTTTCGCGTGAAGGGTCTCCAGCCAAGACTTCATTCCGGGATTCACTTCCACTCGGAATCCCGCAGGGAGATTCACCGGGAGGAGTCTCACGGCCTCCGTAAGGGCTGAATCAGTGACGGGGCGGGTCTTCCAGCAGAGTGCGCCTGCATTGTTCCCTACGCACTCCTCCTCCCAAGCGCAGCCATCCCAACGGAGTGAATCGACGGGAAAGGCGTCGAGGAGTTCGTTGGAGAGGTGGATGCCGGTGAATTCGGGAAGATCGTCGTTGGAACTAACCCAACCAACGTGCGGAAATGCCCGCAGCTTCTCTTGCTGACGACGCTGATTGATCCCGAAGGGCTCGACGATGAGGTAGGAGGCCGCACGGGAGAAAGCGTCGTCCTGTTCTTCCACTTCACGGATGGCACCCAGGATGTCGGCCGCCATGCTCCCATCATTCGCCCCCTGCTCGACGATGGTGAATGCCTCCGGTCGATTCAGGCGCTCCCAGACCTCCCTGCAGACGGAGGCAAGCAGGCGGCCGTAGATCCTGCCGACGCTGATGCTCGTGAAGAAGTCTCCCTCCTTCCCGATCCGCGCGTGCCCGGAGGCGTAATAGCCATGCTCGGGATGATAGAGCGCCAACTCCATGAAACGACGGAACGGGAGAACGCCGCCTGCATCGGATATCTCCTGGTGGATGAGTTGAAGGAGCGGCGTTGGGGAAACCTGAAGTTCTGAGATCATGAAGAGCAGAGGTTCCTTAGGTTAGTTTTTTCAGGTCTCAGCCTTCAGCTTTCATCCTTCGCGGCCTTGGCCGCTCGGTCACTGCCCGCGAGTGATCTCGCGGGCGTAGATGTTGATCTGGCCGTCATCCCCGCGTTTCACAGAGGTGATCTGGAATGGTCGGAGGCTTTCTCTGGAAATCATATTCCCTTCAGCCGGAGGAATCGCACCTGCCGGGAACTCCACGATCACACGCACCTTTGCATTAGGCCCAAGAGGAACTCCGGCGATGGCCCCCTGCGGACGGAGCACCGCGCGTCCATTGCCCGAGGCCGTGACGGTAAAGTGCCCCTTGAGGTAATGACGCTCGCCACCGATACCCCGGGAGGCGATATCTTGCGCATCCGAGGATTCCACGAGGCGGCCCCTTGGCATTTTACCGGGTTCGTAAACTGGCCATATTTCTGAAGGAGTGGTGGTAACGGGTTGGTTGGTCGCAGTCATCGCGGCAGCGTTTGTCGGAAGAGGCACCGTCGGGACGGCGCTTGGTTTCGGAGATGCTATGGGTGTTGGAGTGGCGATCGGTGTGCTGATCGGGGTTGCTGTCGGAGTTGGGATCGGTAGCGGTGTTCCCACAGGTATGGCCCTGGGTACTGCTGTGGAGGAGTCAGCTCCAATCGGCGTGCTTACGGGGATAGCCGGTAATATGGCCGGTTCATTCACGGGAATAGCCCGTGGGATCGCGGGAGGGGATTCTACGACAGTTTGGGACTGCTTGACTGGAATGGCCTTCGCGACTCTGGGTTCGGGAGTAGGGGTTGCCATTTCCTCGGCGATTCTGCTCAGGTGACCTGATGGTTTCTCACCATTCTTCCCCGCCATTTCTTTGTCACCGGTGATCTTTCCGCCCGAGAGTTTGGCGATGTTGGCCGAGGAGATAATCGGTAATCCCGCTTCCAGATTCAGTCCCTCCGGAGGCTCCAGCGAGAAGCTAGCCTCACCCTTGGCTGCACCGTAGGTGCCGTAGAGCAGCGGCATCGTTGTTAGCAGGATTTTATTTTCCGAAAGCCTCTCGATATGAACCACCGCCGAGAGATCAAGAGGCTTCTCGAGTTTGATCTGCTGGCCCGTCACCAGCGATCGCTTGAGTCCGGGGAGATCCTTGTCTTGGGCCGTGAAGGGTTGTTCCAGAAGCACCTCGGGCTGTTCGACTGCCTGGAGCAGGGCTACCAAACCCGGTTTGCAGAACGTCTCGTCCGTGAGCGGCAGGGTCCCCAGTACCCGGTAGGTGCCGACGGCATAGGGAACAAGTTCGCGGACCTGATGGTAGTTGCGGATAAAGTGGCGGAGCAGGTTCGAATTGGCCCTGCGGATTTCCGAGGTGGTCATCGATCCGAATCTCTCAAGGAGCAGACCCGGCTTCAGGAATTCACCACGTGGCGCCCCCGTGATCTCAAATCTGACGGGAGGCTCGATCTTGTGCATCCGAATGAGCAACCGGTAGTTGCCCGCTTTTTCGGGATTGGCGAAGATGTAGTAGTTTCCCATCCAGCAGAGAAAGACGAAGCCGAGCAGGAAAAAGATGAAGACTGTCCACCCAAAGAGACCATCTTTTGTTCCCGAGCCCCTGCGGTGCCCCGACCCTCCTTGATATCCGTAATAGCGCTTGCCTGACATGAATCCTTTAAGAAGAGCGAGGCTCTCGATGGGTGGCAACCGAAAACAGGGAAATCCCTCCTGACCTTACAGAGGTTTTTCTTGCGGTGCCGGTTCGAAGGATGTGCCGCAGCCGCAGCTCCGCGACGCATGCGGATTGATCACCCGGAAACCAGCTCCCGTGAGTTCGTCGACATAGTCGATAGTACAGCCATCGAGTTGTTCACTGCTCTCCGGATCGATGGCCACCACGGCGCCGTTCTGTTCGGTCACTTCGTCACCCGGCAGTGGGCCACCCAGGCTCATGGCGTATTGCAGGCCAGCGCATCCCCCTTTTTCCACAGCGAGGCGCAGCCCCGGGGAGCTTTTTTCAGAGGCAAGCTCCTTGAGCTGTTTCGCCGCCGACTCCGTGATATGTATCATGAACTTACTTTTCAGGATGCATCACCTGAAGTCAACCGGAGTCGTTGGGATGAATTCTACCCGAAAAGGGAGCTTTTTTTCCTTTTGGCTTGTCCGCTTAGCCGGTTGGGCCGATTTTCCTTAGCTCATGAAAGCCGTTGTCACCGTCATGCCGAAACCCGCCATCCTCGATCCAGCCGGAGTCGCTACCGGTCGTGCCATGGAGCACCTTGGTCTCAAGGGAGTCCGCTCCGTCCGCATCGGAAAATCAATCGAGATCGAAGTCGATGGCGCCGATGAGAAACAGCTCCACGAGATCGCCCACGACCTTCTCTCCAATCCCGTGGTCGAGGATTACAAGCTCGAGATTCTTTCCTAAGGTGGGCGTCACGATCTCCTCGGTCATGAAGGTTGCCGTCATTCAGTTTCCCGGTTCGAACTGCGACACCGACTGTCAGGCTGCGCTTGCTTCTTTCCCCGGCGTCCAAGCAGAGATCGTCTGGCACAAGGAAACTTCCCTTGCCGGATATGATGCCGTGGTTCTCCCCGGCGGCTTCTCCTACGGTGATTACCTCCGCTGCGGATCAATCGCACGGTTCTCCCCGATCATGGGTGCCGTCCGGGCCGCGGCCGATGCCGGCGTCCTCGTCCTCGGCATCTGCAATGGCTTCCAGATTCTTTGCGAAGCAGGGCTTCTGCCCGGCACGCTGATGCGCAACAACGGACTGCTCTTCCGCTGCGAGCGCCTTCAACTGCGTGTCGAGAACGCGGACTCTCCCTTCACCTCCGTGCTTCATCAGGGACAGGTTCTGGACATCCCGATCGCCCATGGTGAGGGGAACTACTTTGCTGAACCAGAGACCTTGAAGCAGATTGAGGCCAACGGGCAGGTGCTTGTCCGTTACTGCGATGCCTCGGGGAATGTGACCCCCGAAGCCAATCCCAACGGCTCCCTCGGCAACATCGCCGGTATCTGCAGCCATGGCCGGAATGTCTTCGGCCTCATGCCTCACCCGGAGCGCGTCTGTGATCCGATCCTAGGCGGCATTGATGGGCGCGGTATCTTCCAGTCGATGATCGAGGCGGTTCAAAAGACGAAGGCAAAATGAAGAATGAAGAATGAAAAAGAGAGTGATGTCTCCACTTCACCCCTCTTCGCATTCTGCCCTTTTAACCTTCTAACTTTTTAACCTGTCACTTTCCCACTTTTCCCCTTCTGCAGTTCCTCTTTCCCAACAGTCTTCAGTCTTCAGTCTAATAGCCTTTCACCAATGTCCAATCCCGCTATCACGCCAGAACTTATCGCCAAGCACGGACTCTCTCCCGAAGAGTACGAGAAAGTTCTTTCCATCCTTGGCCGCGAACCCAGCTTCGAGGAGCTCGGCGTCTTCTCGGTCATGTGGAGCGAACATTGCTCCTACAAGAACTCCCGCCCCGAGCTCCGGAAGTTCCCCACCACAGGACCCAGCGTTCTGGTCAAGGCGGGCGAGGAAAATGCAGGTGTTATCGATATCGGGGACGGATGGGCCGTCGCCTTCAAGATCGAGAGCCATAACCATCCGAGCGCAGTCGAGCCATTCCAGGGTGCGGCCACTGGAGTCGGCGGTATCATCCGCGATATCTTCACCATGGGAGCGCGCCCCGTTTTCCTCATGGATTCACTCCGCTTCGGCCCCATCGAGGGGGACTCGGAGCAGGCCAAGATCAATCGACGCCTCTTTGCGGGAGTGGTCGCCGGCATCGCCCACTATGGCAACTGCATCGGTCTGCCGACCATCGCCGGTGAGGTTTATTTCGATGAGAGCTATAGCGGCAACCCGCTGGTGAATGCCTTCTGCCTCGGCATCCTGCGTCACGAGCAGATAGCTCGCGGAGCTGCCGAGGGCGTTGGGAATCCCGTCTTCTATGTCGGCGCTGAGACCGGCCGTGATGGTCTGGCTGGCGCCGCCTTCGCCTCTCGCGAACTGACCGAGGAATCGAAGGCTGACCGACCCGCCGTCCAGGTCGGCGATCCCTTCCGTGAGAAGCTTTTGCTTGAGGCTTGCCTCGAGCTCCTTGCCACCGATTGCGTCGCCGGCATTCAGGACATGGGTGCGGCGGGACTCACCTGCTCCACCTGCGAGACCGCCAGCCGCGGAGGTACTGGTGTGGAGATCGATATCCAGCTGGTGCCTCAGCGCGCTAAGGGTCAGACCCCCTACGAGGTTCTCCTAAGCGAATCTCAGGAGCGCATGCTCGTCATCGTCAAAAAGGGCCAGGAGGCCATTGTAAAACAGATTTTCGAGAAGTGGGATCTACCCTATGCCGAGATCGGCAAGGTCACCGACGACAGCATGATGCGCGTCCGCAACGGGAACGATGTCGTGGTGAATGTCCCTGCCAGGGCGCTGGCCGATGACGGCCCGCTCTATTCCCGCGAGGCCGCTCCGTTCACACCACCTGCCCAGCTTGATTTGGCCACGGTGCCCCAGGCTGATCCCGAGACTGCTCTGCCGAAGCTTCTCGCTCATCCCAGCATCGCCAGCAAGCGCTGGGTCTGGCGCCAGTACGACCACATGGTCCGCACTGGTACCGCAGTTCTTCCGGGCTCGGATGCAGCGGTCTTCATCGTTCGCGAGGCGAACAAGATCCTGGCGGCCGCTACCGACTGCAATGCCATCTATTGCAAACTCGATCCGGGCGTCGGAGCACGTATTGCTGTCGCAGAGTGTGCCCGCAATCTTGCCTGCTCCGGTGCTGTGCCGATCGGCGTCACCGACAACCTGAATTTCGGTAATCCGCACAATCCCGAGAACTTCTACCAGCTCCGCGCCGCCGTGGAGGGAATCTCTGAAGGGTGCCGTGCATTTGGTGTGCCGGTCACAGGCGGCAACGTCAGCCTCTACAACGAGAGCCCCGCAGGGGCGATCGATCCAACCCCGACCATCTCCATGGTTGGAACCATTGCCGACTCCTCGTACATCACCACGCAGGCCTTCAAGGAGGCCGGTGACCAGATCTTCCTGATCGGCGAGACCGGCAGTGAGCTTGGTGCTTCCCATTATCTCTTGGCCATCCATGGCCGCAAGGAAGGGGCTCCTCCAGCGATGGACTTCGCTAAGGAAATCGCCATCCACAACGCCCTCCTAGGCGTTATCCGCAAGGGACTCGTCCGGAGTGCCCACGACTGCTCAGAGGGTGGTCTTGGCGTGGCGATCGCGGAGTCCTGTTTCGGCAATTCACTGGGAGCTTCCATCGATCTTGGCTCAACCGATCAGCGCCCCGACGTCGTTCTCTTCAACGAGACGCAGGGGCGTATCGTCATCTCGGTGAAGTCAGCTGATGTGGCTGCCCTCGAGAAAGAGCTCTCCACCACAGGCGTCCCCTTCCGAAAGATCGGCGAGGTTACGGCCAAGGCAGAGCTCTCCATCAAGACGGGAGCAAATTCCTACAGCTGGTCGGTTTCTTCGCTGAATGAGACCTTTGAAGTGGCTATTCCGAAGCTGATGGAAGGGTAACGAAAGGACTGTTTTTTGAGAATGCTTCGGGTGTGGCGACACCCCGTACCGTTTGTTGACGGTTATTTACGCTCGGCCAGATGATCCCTGATGGTGGAGATAAAGGTCTCGCCGAATTCGGAGAGCTTTTTCTGACCGATGCCGCTGATCGAGGACATCAGTTCGAGAGTGCTTGGCTGCTCTCGGGCCATGAGCCGGAGAGTCACATCCGAGAAGATGACGTAGGCGGGCACATTCCGCTCGTCGGCGAGTGTACGTCGGAGGGTTCGGAGCGCGTTGAATAGTTGCTCGTCGCAGACAATATCACCCCGGTCTAACGCCCTGGAGAGAGTCCGTGTTGCTTCAGTGCTTGGCGTTATGGGTTTGGTAAGGCGGATCTGACGGCGATCTCTCAGGATGGCCATTCCTTCAGAACTCAATTCAATGGTGGCAAAGCCGCTACTTGTTGATTGCTGTTGGAGGATCCCCATGCGAAGGAGTTGGCGTCCTATTTCTTGCCACTGGCGACGGTCGATGTCCCTGCCTATGCCGTAGGTAGAAAGCTGATCATGGTGCCAGCGGATGATCTTCTCAGTTTTCGCTCCGACCAGGACCTCGGCAATGTGGGCCATGCCAACAGAGAACCCTGCCGCCTGCCGGATGCGCAAAACGCAGGAGAGTAATTTCTGAGCGAGGAGCGTTCCTCCGTCGCCGGGATACGGTTCACGCGGCAGGATGCAGTTATCGCAGCCGCCACAGTTTCCCTCGCTACCCGTCTCACCGAAATAATCCAAGAGAGTGGCGCGTCTACACTGCTCAGCCTCGGCGTAGTGGAGGATCTGCTGGAGTTTCTCAAGCGCGATCCTTCGTTCCTCGGAATCGGTTTTTTCGTCGATAAAGCGACGCTGTTTGACAGCATCACCGGAGCTGTAAAGCAGGAGGCACTCGGAGGGAAGCCCGTCGCGCCCAGCGCGTCCCGTCTCCTGATAGTAGCCCTCGATATTTTTAGGCAGATCGTAATGGATCACGAAGCGGACGTTCGATTTGTTTATCCCCATGCCAAAGGCGATGGTGGCGCAGATCACATTTGTCTTATCTCGCAGGAAAAGTTCTTGATTCTTAGCCCGCTCTGTCGTGGTGAGTCCCGCATGGTAGGGGAGAGCAGGGATGCCGTCGTCGGCGAGTTTGCTGGCCAGTTCTTCGGCCCCTTTGCGGCTCTGGCAGTATATAATACCGGCTTCATTGCGGCGGGACTTGATAAAGAATCTAACTTTTTCGTATGACTTCGACTTCGCCTCAACTCGGTAGGTGAGATTTGGCCGGTTGAAGCTGGCCACAAAGCGGTGAGCCTTCTCAAGCCGGAGTTGCGTTACGATATCTTCCCGGACGCGGGGTGTCGCGGTGGCGGTTAGGGCAAGGAGGGGTGTTTTTGGGAAGAGATTACGTAGTGCGGCTATCTGCCTGTATTCGGGCCGGAAATCGTGGCCCCACTCACTGATGCAGTGGGCCTCATCGATTGCTAGCAGGCTGACGCCCCAACGCTGGAGATCCTCCAAGACACCGGAGAGCATCAAGCGCTCCGGGGCAAGGTAGAGCAACTTGTATTGGCCCGCATGAAGTCCTCGGAGACGTGCGCTCGACTCCGCCGCAGTGAGCGAAGAGTTCAGATAGGTCGCCGCCACGCCCGCCGCATGGAGGGAATCGACCTGGTCCTTCATCAGAGCGATGAGAGGGGAGACTACAACGGTAAGTCTTGGCAGGAGGAGTCCCGGAAGCTGAAAGCAGAGAGATTTTCCTCCCCCTGTCGGCAGAAGGGCAAAGGCATCCCTACCTGCAAGGATCTCCTCCATGATCTCCCGCTGAAGTGGGCGGAATGTATCAAATCCGAAGATCTGCTTGAGAGAGTTAGCGAGCGAATCGGGAGGTGTAGTAGGCATCAATAGTTGAGTGAAAATCACCCGATGTTTTGCTGTTATCCTTCCGGAACCTCCACGACGACGTTTCCAGAAACCTCTTTTGGATCGCCTATGGCAGTAAACAGGCGATCGATTTTGAGCCAGCCGAAAATGATCGTTTTTCCCGTCCAGTTAATGCGTCCAGATGAAAGAGTCTTTCTCCCCGCATGACACAGAGGCCCTTAGAAAGGTCGAGCAGTAGACAACAATCTTTAGATTACCAGCCGAGGATCAGAGCGAAGACAAGCGGAGCCACGATCGATGCGTCGGACTCGATGATGTGTTTTGGAGTGTTGATGCCGAGCTTGCCCCAGGTGATCTTCTCGTTCGGGACGGCGCCGGAGTAGCTGCCGTAGCTTGTGGTCGAGTCGCTGATCTGACAGAAGTAGCCCCAGAGAGGAACCTCGGGACGCTGGAGATCCTGGTGAAGCATCGGAACGACGCAGATCGGGAAGTCGCCGGCGATACCGCCGCCGATCTGGAAGAAACCAATCGAACCATCCGGTGAGTCGGCATGACGTCCAGTGCCGGCACTCGAGGTGAGCGGCTTGGAGTTCTTTGTGTACCAATCTGCGAGGGCGATCATGTACTCGATACCGGTGCGGACGGTATGAACATTCTTCACGTCACCGCTGATCACGTGTCCGGCGAACATGTTACCAAGGGTTGAGTCCTCCCAACCGGGCACGAACATCGGGAGATTCTTCTTGGCGGCCTCCATGAGCCAGCTGTTCTTCGGATCGATCTGATACTCCAGCTTTCCGCTCAGTAGAATCCGGTACATGAACTCATGGGGGAAGAGGCGCTCGCCCTTCTTATCGGCGGCTTCCCATTCGGCCAGGACAGCCGCCTCGATGCGGCGCATCGCCTCCATCTCCGGAATGCAGGTGTCAGTGACGCGGTTCATGTGGCGCTCCAGCAGGGCCACCTCGTCCGCGCCGGTGAGATCGCGGTAGTTTGGTACACGCTCATAGAAATCGTGAGCGACGAGATTAAACACATCTTCTTCCAGATTCGCCCCCGTGCAGCAGATGGCGTGGACCTTGTCCCGGCGGATCATCTCCGCAAGTGAGAGTCCCAGCTCCGCAGTGCTCATTGCTCCCGCGATTGTCATGAACATGGAACCGCCCTTGTCGAGGTGGGCGGTGTAGCTGTGGGCCGCATCCTTTAGTGCGGCGGCATTGAAGTGACGGTAGTGATGCTCGATGAAGTTGGAGATGGGACCGGAAGTGGACATGGTGCTGAAAGAATTGGTGAAGAATGATGAAACCTGAAACTTGAAACCTGAAGAAGCCGTAAATTAAGCAATGATCGATACCCGAAGACAGGCGACTAAATCAAAAGGCCGCACCGGTTGCCCGGCGCGGCCTTTCAAATTAACAATACTACTGGAAAAATCAGTTATTGATCTTCTGCTCGACCTTGTTGGCGGCCTGGGTGACATCGCGACCTGCAGCACTGACATCCTGACCAACACCACTGACAGTGTGGCAAGCGGAGAGCGACAAGGCGGCGATGGCAACGAGGGTTAATGAGAATAGGTGTTTCATAGATTTCTACGAATGCCAAAAATCCTCTCATTTGTCGATCCGAAGAACGTTCTGCCTCTGCAAAAGTTTTAAGAAACCGTGAGGTTGGAGGCGGGGGAAGGAATCGAACCTTCGAATGGGGCTTTTGCAGAGCCCTGCCTTACCACTTGGCTACCCCGCCTTGAACTCCCTTTAGACTAGAGACAAACCCGACAGTACACAATGGGGGAGCTTGATCCATTCGTAATGGAGAGGCTTATTAGAGGGGATAAGGAATTAGGAGGATGTCTTCCTCAACCGTTCGTAAAGGCTAGTGCTCCTAAAGACCCTAGACGAAGCACATGATTTTCCCTGAGGAGACGCAGTGTGTCATGTCGCGGTATTGAGAGGGTAGGATCCTGCTCGAGAATTCTCGAGGCCTCTTTGCCTGCAAGAGAAATCAGGTCGGCATCCCGGTAGAGATCTGCAATCCGGAGTGGAGGAAGGCCGCTCTGTGTTGTCCCGAGAATATCACCCGAACCTCGCAGTCGTAGATCCTCCTCCGCAATGACGAACCCATCGGTGCTCTGCTCCAGAATCCGCAACCGTTCCATGGCCTCGGGATTGCCGCTTCCCTCAATGAGGACACAGGTGGAGGTGTAGGGGCCGCGTCCGATGCGTCCGCGGAGTTGATGAAGTTGAGCAAGACCGAAGCGTTCGGCATTCTCGACAAGCAAGAACGTGGCGTTGGGAATATCGACTCCCACTTCAATGACCGATGTGGTCACCAAGACATGAGTCTTTCCCGAGCGGAAGGCTTCCATGACGGAAGTCTTTTCTTCCTTTTTCATGCGACCATGAAGCAGCGCACAGTTGTAGGGGGCAACTTGTTTCTGCCATGCGGCAACTTCCGCTTCCGCAGCTTTGGCTGTGAGTTTTTCCGATTCCTCAATCAAGGGATAGACAATGAAGGCCTGACGACCTTTCTCCAGTTGCCCTTTGAGGTAAGCTGTGATCTCGGGGAGTTTTCCGGGGTCACGGACTGCTGTGCGTAGCGTTCCTCTGCCGGTCGGCAACTCGTTGATTATCGAGAGATCAAGGTCACCATAGAGAGTCTGAGCGAGTGTTCTGGGAATCGGAGTGGCGGTCATCACAAGCACATCGGGGGCTGAGGACAAGGCAGCAAGGTGCGTTCGCTGAAGGACACCGAACTTGTGCTGTTCGTCGATCACGACCAATCCGGCCCCGACCAATGTCTTGTCATCATGCAGGAGTGCATGGGTGCCGATCACGGCCGTGGGTCTTTTATCTGCAGCAGGTAAGGGGGGGGACTTACTCTTCCAAGCGCCGGTCAGTAAGTGCACCGGGATACCGAGGGGAGTAAGCCATGCCAGGAAATTCCGGTAATGTTGCTCTGCCAGGATCTGTGTCGGTGCCATGAGAATGGCGCGATGGCCCGCCTCGAGCGCAAGCAGCATTGCCGAGGCCGCGACCACGGTCTTTCCTGAGCCGACATCTCCTTGCAGGAGTCGGTGCATCCTGTGGTCCTGAGCCATATCGTGCCGAATGGCCGCCAAGGAGCGCCGCTGTGCTTCTGTCATCATAAAGGGAAGATGTCGAAGGAATGTCTCGAGAAGTTTTCCCGAGGGTCTTTTAGCCGCACCACGGGGTTTGTGGGCCTCGTTGCGCCGGAGGGTGACAAGCGTCTGGACTCCCAGCAGTTCACGCAGGGCGAGCTCCCTGCGTGATGGTTCGAGATCCTGGGAATTCTCGGGAAAATGAATATCCCGAAGGGCCTTGTCCCAGCGGCAGTTTCGTTCCGGAAGCGGATCACTCCATTTCTCCCAGTCGGTTTCTGACAGCGCCCGGTGAATCAGTCCCCGGATGACTCGCACGCTGATGCCCTCACCTGCGGGGTGGATAGGTACAATCCGGTCGAGATGAATGCTCTGGCGATCCTCATCAGTCACCACCTCAAACTCGGGATGCTCCATGCAGAGGCGCTTCCCGCGAAAGCGGACCTTGCCATAAACGATTGCCCGTACGCCAGTCGTGACGGTTTTCTGCACATGGAAGAGATTAAACCAACGAAGAATGATGCGTGCCGAGAGAGGTGATCCAGATGTCTCCTCGATCTCGGCCTCGAAGCTCCGCATTCGTCCGAAGCGACGGAAGATTGTCTTCCCCACAATGCCGCTCAGGCAGAAAGCCCGCTCGCTCTCTCCATCCGGGAAGTAGTCGAAGCGCTTCCTATCCTCGTGTCGCCGTGGATAGTGTTCGAGTAGGTCGCGCAGGCTAATGATACCCAGTTTGCCAAGCGCCGTGAGTTGAGGCCTTCTGATCCAGCCGAGCTCCTCAAGCCTGATTTGCGGATCATGGGGAAGAAGTGACACCGACTTCTTCTCCTTCTTGGTTCTAGGTTTCCTTTTAAGGACCTTCTTACTTTTTTCCTCCGTAACATCAACCGGGGAAGTATTCATAGGAAACTCAGAAATTCAGGAAAGGAGTGGAAATAAAGTTTGGTAATAGCTGCTACTATTCCTGAGTTCCAAATTATTTTCATTCTGTGGATTTGAGATTCGATGTTTATGCGTTACCTGAGGCACTCCTGATGGCCACGATCTGCACCTGCGCCTCATCGCGTCCCTGCCAGGTGTTGCGGTTGACGGTGTAGGCGACATCCCAAGGGGGGCGGGGTAGTTCATCCAAGGAGGCATTGAACCAAATGGCATTCCGTTTTTTTCCGCTGCTGCTAAGTTCCAGTCTCAGGTGCTTCTCCTTAAGGACACGGGGAGTCGAAGAGGGTGTGACTCCACGGGAAAAGAGCAGGGGTTGAGCGTTCGATGTGCCGAAGGGGGCAAGGCGGTCCTGAGTATCGAGCCACTCCTCATCGGCAAGCCCCAGGTCCAGTTCGGCATCCAGATGGAGCCTCGGAATCAGATCCTCTTCGCTGATGATCTCTCTGGTCGCAGTCTCGAAGCGATTTCTCAATTCTTCCAATCGTGATTCCTGGAGGCTTAATCCCGCTGCCATATCATGGCCTCCATAGGCATCCAGCAGTTCAGAGCATCGGCCGAGGGCCTCGACGAGAGGCAGTCCTTCAATACTGCGTCCGCTTCCCTTGCCACAACCGGTGTCGTCAAACCCGATGATCAGTGTTGGTCGATGCCAGCGACGGGAAATTCGCGAGGCCACGATCCCGACCACTCCTTGATGCCAGTCCTGCTTTCCCGCCACGATGGTCGCGTGACGGTTCGGATCAAAGTGAGTTGAGACCCACTCCTCGGCCTGCAGTGTGACATCCCTCTCGACGGCCTGGCGCTCCCGGTTCTGATGTTCCAATCCGGAAGCGATCCGCGTCGCCTCATTCGCATCGTCTGTGAGTAGAAGGCGGAGAGCTTCAGTTGCGCTTCCGAGGCGCCCTGCTGCATTAATCCGGGGACCGAGTTTGAATCCGATATCCGAGGGATCATAAGGCGTGACTGCACCCGACACATGGAGCAAGGCATGAAGGCCTGCCCAGCGGGAACGGGCCAGTTGCAGAAGGCCAGCCTTAACGAAGATCCGGTTTTCGCCCGTCAAGGGGACGATGTCGGCGACTGTCCCAACGGCCACAAGATCGAGGAAGTCCCGAAGGTCGAGTCTTTCGATAGGAAATGCCTTCTGCATGGCATGGCAGAGCTTGAAGACGATCCCAGCGCTGCAGAGATAATGAAAGTCATCTCCCAATTTGGGATTCACCAGGGCGACGGAGTGAGATTTAACGGTTTCCGGATCGGGCTCATGGTGATCGAGCACGACGAGTTCGCAGCCTGCTTTACGGAGCTGTTCCGCCTCGGTGCGGGAGTTGGTTCCGCAGTCGACCGCCACAACAAGGCTGGGGATTGTTTCCCGTAGACAGCGCGCGACGCCCGCAGTGCTGAGTCCATAGCCCTCGGCGGCACGGTCGGGAATAAAGCATTCCACGTTTCCTCCGGCCGCGCGGAGATAGCGGCAGAGAATGGTCAACGAGGAGACCCCGTCGACATCGTAGTCTCCGTAGAGGGTGATGCGTTCCTTGGAATTGATCGCTTTGATCAACCGGGCGACAGCCTCGGTAATGCCGGGGATTTCTTCGGGTGGACTTAGGCTTGCAAGTCTCGGATCCAGGAAGAGTGAGGCTTCATCGGGGGTTGAGAATCCCCTGGCACCCAGGAGAGTTGCCACCACATCGGGAATCCCGAGTTCCACCGCCAGGCGATGCGTCAGGATCGCATCGGGAATGGTCGGAAGGATCCAGCGGCGTTGCATGGGTGCAAACTATCCCCGCAGGCGCCGACTGGCAATTCCAGTTGGGCGAAGTCGCCTCATTAAAGGCCAGCCCTGTTGTGTCATGATGTCGGCGGTTCCGTCTGGTATTCCCTTGCAAGCAGTTCGGGAGGGAGCGGAGTCAGAAGCTGTTCCCCAAGATCGACCTCAAGATAGTCTGCTGTGCCAGTACTGCGAGCAAACTCCAGAGCCTCTGTCAGTTCCGAATTTGTTCTCACTACTCGGGTGAGCCACCCCGTGCATCCCATGGCCGCGGGGAGGGTAGCGTAGTTCCACGGAGCGATCTTATTGTAATCCTTGGAAGCATTCCCTTCGAGAAATTCCTCGATGCCGAAAAGACGGTTGTTCGCTACCACTACGATCGGCTTCACCCCGTACTTGCCCATCACTCCGATTTCCGTTGCCGTGAGTTGGTGAGAACCGTCTCCGGTGACCAAGATCACGCGACGGTCAGGTGCTGCCAGACAGACACCGAGAGTGGCCGGGGTGGCCCAACCGACGGAGCCCCAGAGAGATTGGTTCAGGTATCGAGCACCCTTGGGGAGTAGAATGGTTGAAAGCTGGAGTGACGATGTACCTGTCTCCGCGACCAGAAGTTCGTCTTCTTTCAGGAAGCTTTGAATGCACGTCCTAAGGGATGGGAAAGTGATCCTTTCCCCGGTCGCACCCGAGGCCTGCGCAGGCGAGGGAAGTAGTCTTTTAGGAAGCACTTCCAATGCTGACACCATCGAGAGAAGTCCCTCTAGAACGTCGCCGATCCAGATCGGTGAGAAGGAGCGTGTGTAGGACTGGATCTCCGTCCCGCTCTCGCCCACCATGACCTGTGAGGATTGGACCGAGATAAATTTTTCCTTTCGCAGATGGGTGCTGGAAAACCCAGTGGAGATATCGTCGAAGAAGAGTCCTCCCAAATCGAGCACCAGATCGGCTCCCTCCACGTAAGCCTTCACTTCAGGACTCGAAAGCTCGCCCCTGTAGCTCCCCATGTAGCAGGAATGGTCTTCCCCTAGGACCGACTTATCCATCACGCCGGTAGCGAAAGGAATGCCAGTCTTTTTCAGAATCCGGGCGACGAGATCCTCCAGGCCGTATCGGGCCAGCGTGAATGACGGGAGGATCACGGGTTGGCGTGCTGTGGAAAGGCGTTCCCGGATAAGGTGCAGGGCCGCCTCCAGTTCTCCAGGTTCGCTCGGCGGGTGTTGCCATGTCTTCAGGGTGTAAGGTTCTGGAATCTCTCCGAGCACCGGCATCAGCGCGTAATCCTCCGGAATCAGCAGGTAGACTGGACGGCGCTCGCGCAGGGCTACATCGATGACACGCTCCAGTTCGACGACGGCGTTCGTGGGATCAAGCACGGCATGGGCGCAGGATGCCGCAGCCATGATTGGCAGGAAGTGATCGTAGCGCCCGTCGCCAAGCGAATGGTGCATCACCCGGCCTGCCCTCATGATCCTACTGCTCGGTGCGCCGACGAGATGAAAGATGGGAAGGCGCTCCGCCATACATCCCATGAGTCCGTTTAGGGCGCTGAGTTCACCGACTCCGAACGTCGTTGTAAGCATGCCTGCCCCAGATACACGGGCGTAACCGTCGGCGCTGTAGGAGGCATTGAGCTCATTGCTCGAGAGAATCCATTCCAGTCCCGGGTGATTCTCGATGGCGTCGTTAATCGGGAAGGAAAAGTCGCCGGGTAAGCCGAAAACATGCCGGATTCCTAGCGCTACGATCCGATGGACCGCATACTCGGCAACCGTCGGGCGTTTATTGTGTAGGGATGGGCTAGGCTCTCGCATCTGCGGAAGCTAGTCACGGTGAAGCCAGCTGGCAATTTTGGGTTTTCTGGAAATACCTTTTGAAGCCGATGGCTTTCAGAGTTGCCCGCTCGCGTAGGCAAGCGTGGCCAGACTGGCGGCAATTGATTGGTCGCACTGTGCCTTGCTAGCCATGGCTTGGGCCAGTGACGTGCGTGCTGTGAGCACATCCTGAATGGATGTCCTGCCCAGGTCAAAACTGGCCATGAGTGCGTTGTAGGAAGCTTGGCTAGCAGTAAGGAGATCATCCGCAGACTGCTTTTTCTGGATTGAGGACTTTGCGGTGGTGTAGGAGCGCCAGACTGTGGCTAGGGCCTCCTCTCGTGCTTGGAGGACGGTCTCGTTGGCTTCCCTCCACGATGAGGCCGCCTGCTTGACCTTGCTTCGGTTGAGACCGCCGTCGAAGAAGGGCCATTCGACATTCACCGATCCTCCGTAGTTTTGGAAACTCAACCCGACATCGCGAATTTCTGCCCCGTTGATCGTGGTGTTGAAATTCTGGTAACTTTGCACTCCCTTGATGGAGAATTGAGGGAGTGTCCCTGCTTTCGTAGCACGAAGGGATTGTTCGGCGGCCTGAGCCTGGGCGACTTTGGCCAGTAAGTCTGGTTTCTGCTTAAAGGCTGCTTGCACAAATTGGTCAAGGGGTGCCTGAAGACGACTGTCGAGACGCGAGAAATCGTAGTTTGCAACTTGTAGTCCGCATTCCGGTTCTGCGCCGATCACCTGGACCAGATTCAGTCTGGCTACCTCCCAATTGGAACGGGCATTGACGAGATCGAACGCGGCTTGAGCTCTGGCCTGTTTGGCTTGGAGCAAGATGGGTTCAGTCAGCAGTCCTTGGTCGTACTTCGCCTGTGTGGAAGCCAGAATATCCTCCGCCGACTTGGCGGAGACCTCGGCAGTCTCGATCAGTCGACGATCGGTCTCGAGCGTGTAGTAAGCCTTGGTGACTAGAAAAGTGATCTGCTGGTGCGTGGCGTTGAAGGAGAGATTGGCGGCTGTCTGGGTGCGCTTGGCGGCCTTTGTGTTCGCGATCCGCTGGCCGAAGTCAAAGAGGGTGTAGCGCAGGTTCACCCCCGCACTTAAGTTGCTGTAGTTACCACTTGCTTTATCGTTGAAGTTCACGGGCACCACGATACCGGACTGACTTTTTGCCCCTGTGAGGTCCTGACTCCAGTACCCTCCGCCGTAACTGCTGGTCACTGTGAGTGTTGGATAAAACTGAGCCTCGGTCATGCCTGTGGAGGCAGCGGCTTGGACAGCAGTCTCCCAAGAGATCCTGGTTGAGGGGTTATGACGCTGGGCTAAATCGACTAACTCTGGAAGCGAGTAGATCTTTTTCGGATCAATAAAGCTGTAATCATGGAGCTTGGCCATGTGCTCCATCTGACGCGTCATTTCCGCCGAAGAGGAAATGGTTGCCTGTTTGTCCTTGGAGGAAGGGATGGAAACAGAGTCCGAGGTTTCCCGGGATGAGGCATTGAGAGTGATGTCAAAAGCCGTCCAAATCATGGCTGCTGCCATGGCGGAGGAGAAACGGAAGATGCTCATCGAATGGGCAAGTAAAATGGATCCGAAGTGGCTGTCGAGCTTGGTTTTCCCCTTGCTCCATATTCCCTGTACTCCCTAACGTGCGGGCTGATGAAACGGCCTTTTTTTGCCTTAGTCGCTGTGGCCGCTAGCGGCTCTTTTTCCGGATGCTCTTGCATTCAGGAAATCGGAGGTGCTTATTTTCCCGCTTGGCTGCTCTCCATTCTGATCGGTTGGGTCCTCGCCATGATCGTCCGTCTCGTGTTCGTCAGGATCGGCCTGGACGGATGGATCCGCCCCCGCTCGATCGGATACCCGGCGCTCAACGTTTTCTTCACCCTGCTGATCTACCTGATCTTCTTCACCAACTGACCGCCATGACCACCGAAGAGCAAATCAATCCCACCGGACTAGCCGAAGATCCCGTGGCTCTGCATCCCCGTAAGGCTCTGCTGGGCGCCGTGATGGGGTGGGCATTCGTGGTCCTGGCGATCATCGCCGCGCTGATCACCTACGTCTGGGAGTCGCGAAATCCCCGTTGCAACAACGGGGTGTTGATGGCCGACATGATCGGCATCGCCCCGCGTGTCTCTGGTCCCATCAAGGAACTTCCAATCAAAGACAACCAACTCGTCCAGCGCGGTGATCTGCTTTTTGAGATCAACCCCGCCCCTTATGAAATCGCCGTGCAGTCGGCAAAAGCGAATCTCGCCATGGCTGAGGGGGCGCTGACCAATGCGGGTTTGCAGATTGCCTCTCAGGGTGACCAAGTCAAGGCAGCCCAGGCATCCCTAGACCAAGCTCTGGCAAAGCTTGCGACCGCCAAGGATAACTACGACAGGATCGCTCCGCTGCTCGTGAAGCGCTATGCCAGTGCCCAGGATGTCACTGATGCGAAGAACTCCATGCAGTCGGCGCAGTCTGGGGTAGCCGTAGCTCAGGCGCAGATTCTATCTGCGCAATCCTCGGTACTCAGTATCTCGGAGGCCCAAGCCAAGAGGGATGTTGCCTCCGCGGCACTCGCTCAAGCTGAGTTGAACCTGAAGTATTGCACGGTGAAGGCGCCCTTTGATGCCCTGATTTCGCAGATGACCATCTCCCGAGGTGCCTTTGCATCTGAGGGCCAGCAGGTCTTTACCCTGATCGATGTTCACTCCTGGTGGGTCTGTGAGCCGTATCGTGAAGGTCAGTTGAAGAACATGAAGGCCGGGGATCAGGCTACGGTGGAGCTGAAGACTGCCGCAGGCAAACTCTTCAAGGGAACGGTGGAGAGCATCGGATGGGGTGCTACCCCGCAGACCTTGCAAAATAGCATTCTGCCTGTAATCCCCCAAGCGCTGGATTGGGTCCAGTTGGAGCAGCGCTTTCCGGTGAGGATCAAACTCGCAGAGGGAGTTCCCTCGGAAATCCTTCGCGTCGGGACGACTGCGGCCGCCACCGTCAGGACTCGCCGTTAATTTCCATGGGAACTCCCTCAGGGATTGGGACCATGGCTCGCTTCGTGATTGGAGGCGTGGATATCGCAGCGTTTTTCCGTCAGGTCTTGGAGGAGTTGAAGCCGCTCCCTGACCGGTTCGGAGGGACGATGAGAATGGTCAGCGCCTGCCTTCTGATCTGGATCGTTGTCCTGACATTCCGAAATCCCATGGGGGATATGGGTGTCTTCATGGTTTTCATCTTTCTCCAGAGAAACAAGATGATGACCCGTTTTGTCGCCGTCCTGGTGATTGTTGCCCTGATTCTTGCCTCCCTTTGGATTCTTGGAATTGCTTGCCTCTCCTGGAATATCTCCTGGCTCAGGATTCTTCTCTGGGGGGGTATGTTCTGGGTCAATTATTACCTGATGAGCAGGCTCCCGAAGTTGAGTGTCGTCTTCATGCTGCCTATCAGCTTTGCATCGATTTTTTGTTTCAACTTCGATCAGGATCCTAATCCCAACACCTTGATCAGTCAGTTGGGATGGGTCTGGTGTGCCATAGGACTAACCATCATGGGGTCATTCTTAGTCGAGTATTTTTTTGGAGCGCCCGGCGCTTTGGATTTGCTCAGGGCGGAAGTACGTAGGGGCCTGGACCGCATCGAGATCCATTGCCTGAAAAGAGCCGAGGGACAACTCTCCCCGCTTGAGCTCGGGGTGAACGCGGGTGTTGCTCTGGATCAGGCCAAAATGATCCAGAAGTTCGGAGGCCTAACCCAGTTGCAGAGGGAAAATTGTACCCGGATCGTCTCGGCGCTCGGTGAGATCGACCGGGTTGCCTTCGAGGGGGATCTCTCCGTTCCGCCCAGTGCCTCCGATCGGGATGATTGGCATAACGTTGCAAGGCACCTAGATCAACTCAGGAAACGTCTTTTGCATGGGGAGGAGTGGCATCGCGCGCAAATTGCGGATGGTGAAGTTTTCGATACCCATTCCTTCGGGAACGCGCGACTGTCCGAAGCCATGCAGGAGTTGTTGGATGCCGAGGCCTGCCTCGACGCCAAGGGGGATAGGCGCGGGTTGTCCTCAAAAACAACTCCCGAGGAACACACCGTGGTCGAGAGGAAAGATTTCACCTACGCGGAATTCGCCACCAGGGCGACACTGGCGACCATGGCCTGCTACATGTTTGCCAGCATGACCGACTGGAGCGGTATTCATACCTGCATGATCACCTGCGCGGTCTCGGCTATGAACAATGTTGATTCCCAGGTCTTCAAGCAGCGACTCCGCATCATCGGAGCATCCATCGGAGGACTGATGGGATTCCTTGCCATGTTCCTGATCCCCCACATGGATAATCTGATGGGGGTCCTGCTCATCATGGCTCTCGGAACCGGGGTCAGCGCCTGGGTCTGCATGGGACGGGTGAAATATTCCTATATCGGTGTCCAGATGGGGTTGGCCTTCGTGATGCTTGTCGCCCAGGACCCTCACGCCACCACGGAGTTTACGGTGATCCGAGATCGTCTTGTCGGTATTTTTGTGGGCCTTTTCGCCATGCGCTACGCCTTCATCTGGTGGACACCCAAATACATCCGGGGCGAAGAACCCAAGGTGCCCACAAACAGGCTTATTCCCATCTGATGGCGAAGCTTCTCCCTTGCCTTGATGGTAACAAGAAATAGACTTCATTCATGCTTGTAGGACTTGCAACCGACCATGGGGGATTCGAACTCAAGGAAGAGCTGGTAGCCCAGCTCAAGGCTGCCGGGCATGAGGTTGTAGACTTTGGGGCCCATCAGCTTAGCCATGACGATGACTATCCCGACTACGTTGTTCCTCTTGCCCATGCGGTCGTGGCCGGAGAGGTGGAGCGCGGCATTGCGATCTGTGGAAGCGGTGTCGGGGCCTCGGTCTGCGCCAACAAGATCGAGGGAGTTCATGCCTGCCTAATCCATGACCATTTCTCCGCAAAGCAGGGTGTCGAGGATGATCATATGAATATCCTCTGCATGGGAGGACGGACAGTTGGCCCCTGTGTGGCCTGGGATCTCGTGGAGACTTTCCTTAATGCCGAGTACAGCCAGGAGTCGCGTCATCTGCGTCGTCTTGGCAAAGTGGCCCTGCTTGACGCACGGGCTTCCTAGCCCCGGCTCACTAACTATCCCTCTCACGGGAAGATGAAAGATTCCCTGGTTCAGGCATTTAAAGAGTCGTCGGTGGTTCAGGACTCGGAACTGATTGCCGGATTCTTTTCTCCGGTCGGATTTGCCGGACTGATCCTGATTCTTGTTATGATCAATCATGTCCTTTTCTCCGAGTTGGTGTTCTCGATCCATGGGAGATTCATGGATCCACTGCTTAAGAAAGGACGAGCATTTCACGCACGGGTCATCGGCTATCTATGTATCCTGATCATGGTTGTGGGTCATCTTATGGAGATTGTCATTTGGGCGAGCTCCTTGGTCATGACAGGACTGATTCCCTCGATGAATACGGCTCTCTACTATTGTGGCAGTACCTACACTACCCTCGGGTTTGGCTCTGATCCGTTTCAGCACGGTCGTAGCGCCATCACGGTCGTAATCGCACTTTCAGGCATGCTGACCGTGGCTGTCACCACCGCGATTCTTATGTTGCAGTTCGGTCGATCTCAAGAGATCCGCAAGAACATTCGACACAATTCGCCCTTGCAATGAAGTCCCTGTCGACCATCGGCCCCGAGTGGATCGCCTGCCCCTATTGCGAGGCTCCCTGTCTTGCGAGAGAACTTCTCCCGGGTCAGGAACTCATCTGTAGCCGGTGCGATACAACGGTGTTGATTCACATAGCCAAGCGGTCACTGCAGCCTCCCTTTGCTCTTTCGCTTACCGGTCTGTTTCTCCTACTTCTTGCCAATACAACACCCATTCTAACGTTCGAAGTCGTGGGAAGATCCCAGTCGGACTACATGATCACCGGTATCATCGAGTTATGCCGTCAGGGATATTACCTCATTGCTCTTCTGGTCTGTTTTTGCGGGATCATTGCTCCCGCCGTTTTTCTTTTGTGTGCTTTCTATCTTGGGTTTGCGATCGTCCTCAAGATGCGGCCACCGGGTTTGAAGTTGGCCAGTACCATCGCCCGTGCCGTGAGGCCCTGGAATCTGATCCCGGTTTACTCAATCGCCACAGTGGTTGCGGTGGTCAAACTAGAGATGCTTGGAAGTGTGGCCTGGCAGCCGGGGGCGCGATACGTTCTTGGAGTGGCGGTCATGTCGATCCTGTGCGAGCAGATCTCGAATAGGCAATTGGCCTTCGAACAATTGAAGAAAATGGGAGTCATGAAGAAAGAATGAGCCTGTCAGACCGATCGCGCGTGAATCTCTCCCGCTCACTGGTTGTCACGGGGTTGATTCTCTATATTCCATCCAACATCATGCCGGTCATGACGATGTCGATCGTTGGGAAGGTGGATCCTTTAACGGTTTTGGGAGGAGTTCATGAACTCTATGACTCCGGCCTTCCCTTGATTGCCGGGGTGGTTTTTCTGGCCAGTTTCATCCTGCCATTTGCAAAACTGGCGGCGTTGGCCTGGGTTCTTTTCCTGCATGGATCACCTGCCTTGCGGCGTGAACGAAGTAGGGTATTCAAGATCATCCACATGATCGGAAGTTGGTCGATGATCGATATTTTCCTTATTGCCGTTCTTGCCGCTGTTGGCCAGTTGGGTGCCCTGGCCTCCGTACGGGCGGAGCCGGGGTGCGTTGTTTTTGCTCTGGTGCTTCTTTGTAGTCTTGTCGCCGCTGAAATTTACAAACCCCGCCTGATCTGGGAGGATACTTGGATAACCTCCGAATAAATCGCATGAATACTCCGTCTAATCCACAGAAAGACCACGGGGTTATCGTGCCGAAGAAACGCTTTCAGATCTCCTGGGTCTGGCTTTTTCCTGCCCTAGCCGCTTCGGCCGCAGGATACATGTTTGTTAATGAATATTTCAGCCGCGGACCTGAGATCGTGATTGATTTTTTAAATGCTCCCGGAATCAGGGCCGGCAAGACGGCTTTGATCTACCGAGGGGTGGTGGCAGGTGAGGTTGACGGGGTGGATCTCGATCCAAAACTTGAAAAGGTTGAGGTCCATGTTCGTTTGAAAAAGTCCGCCGAGGGAATTGCCCGCGAGGGATCGACGTTCTGGATCGATCAGCCAGTGATCAGCCTGAGCGGAGCTTCGGGTATCGACTCCCTGATCAACGGAAACTCTATTCAGGCATCGATGGGTGAAGGACGCTTTTCCAATCGGTTCGAAGGATCCGAAAACGCTCCTGTTGTTTCTCCCAACAAGGAGCACGATCTGATTAGGCTCAGAGGCGCGATAGCGCCGTATCTGGAGGCGAGTTCGCTGGTGTACTTCAGGGGGGTTAATGTCGGCGTCGTCAAAGCAAAGGGACTAGATGATCACAAGATCCCCTATCTTGATGTCCTGATCGACGATCAATATGAGGATCTTTTGAGGGTCAACGCGAGGTTCTGGGTCACGTCCCCTACAGATGTAAAAATTGGATCTGGCGTTTTAAAAATCGATTTTTCAGGACTAAAGACATTGCTCTTCGGCGCCATCAATTTTGACTTTTTCGGAGATATGGGGGATCAGGTCAGCACTGGAGCTGAGTTCCAGCTTTATTCCAATGCAATTGTGGCACGCGCCAACTCCGCGCCGATCATTTTGGAATTTAACAACGCCCAAGGAATTCTGCCGGGTGAAACTCAGTTGCGCTACTTGGGAGTGCCCGTTGGAATTGTGGAGAAGGTGGAAGCCGCCGCCGGAAAGGCCATCGTGACTGCAAGGTTGGTGCCGGGATACGAAAACCTCAGGAGTAGAGGATCGGTCTTCTCCGTGACTCGGCCCGTTATTTCGCTTCAAAAAGTTTCCGGCCTAGAAACTCTTGTGAGCGGCATCTATATCGATTGCATCCCGGGAGCAAATGGTCCCTCTATGGAACGTTTCAAAGGTATTTCACAGGAGCAGGCAGCCCTCATCCAGCCGGGAGATCCCGGATTCAGGGTTGTTTTGAACTCTCCCTCCACGAAGATCGGCGTCGGTTCGGAAGTCCACTACAGGGGGATCACCGTGGGAAGAGTCATCAAAAAAGCGCTCTCCTCGGATGGTCAGAATATCAGCCTGACGCTCACGATCGACAATCAGTATGCTCCCTTGCTCCATGAGAACAGCCGATTCTGGGATTCCAGCGGAGTGAATATTTCTGGTGGTCTGATTTCTCTTAATGTGCGTGCGCCGGCACTCGAGTCGAGCGCGCTGACATGCATCGATTTTGCAACTCCCGAGGGGGTGGCTATGGGGGATCCGGTGAAACCCGGCCATGTCTATTCTCTCTTTAACTCTCCCAAGAAGGATTGGCTTCAATGGATGCCCGACATCCCTCTTGCCAAATGATCAGCAACGATTTGCAAAGGTAGCTGCAGTGTGGCAACATCAGCTCAATGAATAGGGCTCATCCCATCCCTTGCGCAGTCCGCGCTGGCGCTCTGCTGCTTCTTGCCCTCTAATTTTTCCGGAGCGGCCCATGATCCGGTCGTTCCGGATCCCTTTCACATGAACAATGATCGAGTCCTGATTTTCGACACGACACTCCGCGACGGCGAGCAGTGCCCTGGCGCCTCCATGAACCTGCGCGAGAAGCTGGAGATCGCCCGCCAACTTGCGCGCCTGAAGGTCGACATCATCGAGGCGGGATTCCCCGTGATCAGCGACGGAGACTTCGAGGCCGTGAAGATTATTGCCGGCGAGATCGAGGGATCGGTGATCGCCGGGCTTGCACGCTGTGTTCCCAAGGATATCGATGCCGCAGGACGTGCCCTGCTTCCAGCGGGTGACCGTGCCCGCATCCATGTCTTCCTAGCCACCTCCAAGATCCACCGCGAGCACAAGCTCAAGAAGGCCAATAAGGAAATCATCCGACTAGCCGTCGAGGGAGTGAGTCAGGCCAAATCGATGGTCTCTGATGTGGAGTTCTCGCCCGAGGATGCCTCTAGGACCGAGCCCGAGTTCCTGGCTGAGGTAGTTCAGGCTGCTATCGAGGCTGGAGCCACGACGGTGAACATTCCCGACACGGTCGGCTACGCTATGCCGGGCCAATACGCCGATCTGATCACCTATTTGCGTAAGCATGTTCGCGACATTGAGAAAGCGGTCATCAGTGTCCATTGCCACGACGATCTTGGCATGGCGGTGGCTAACTCCCTGGCAGCGGTCCAAGCCGGAGCCCGCCAGGTCGAGGGAACCTTCAATGGCATCGGCGAGCGTGCCGGCAATGCTGCCCTCGAGGAAGTGGTCATGGCGATCAAGACGCGCCCCGATGTCTATGACGGACTCTTCACGGGGATAGCCACCAAGGAGATCCTCAAGACTTCCCGTCTGATCAGCCGCCTGAGCGGACTTCAGGTGGCCCGCAGCAAGGCGATCATAGGCGAGAACGCCTTCGCCCATGGATCAGGAATCCACCAAGACGGCATCCTGAAGATGCGTGAAACCTACGAGATCATGGATCCGCGCGATGTCGGTTGGGGTGGCACTGATCTACCTCTCACGAAGCACAGCGGTCGCCATGCCATGGTGGCCCGTCTTGAGCAACTGGGCTTGACTCTCACGGAGGCCGAGATCGTTCCGATCTTCACGCGCTTCAAGGAGCTTGGGGACAAGAAGAAATTTGTCTACGACGATGATCTGGTCGCTCTTGCGGGAGATGCCGTTGTCGGAGAGACGGGTGCCTATGCGCTCGAATCTCTCTATGTTGTCTGCGGTGGAAGCACTGTTCCCACAGCTACCGTCAAGCTGCGCCATAATGGGGGGACTCTTGAGGAAGCGAGCCCCGGTAATGGTGCTGTCGATGCGGCCATGAAGGCGATCGACCGCATCGTGAAGAAGACCGGTCACCTAGCCGTCTATCTCGTCGAGGCGGTCACCGAGGGCCAGGACGCCCTTGGTGAGGTCACACTGAAAGTCGATTTTGGGGATGGGCGACTCATCACCGGCAAGGGAGCCTCCACCGATGTGATCGAGGCCTCCGCTCGTGCCTATGTGAACGCGATCAACCGCGTGCTCGTGATGCAGCAGACCGCACCAGGCGTCGATATGCCAAGAGTTTAAAACATGAAGTCTGAAACTTGAAACCTGAGTAATTTCAGCACACAAAAACCCATAACCAATTCCCGATCACCCATAGCCCATCATCCCATGAACAAAACACTCCTCATCATCCTCGGTGTCATCGTCCTTCTGATTCTAGGTGCCGTCGGCACATACAACGGCCTTGTCGGCAACTCGCAGGCTGTCGATGCCTCGTGGGCTCAGGTTCAGAATGTCTATCAGCGCAGGGCAGACCTGATTCCGAATCTGGTTCAGACTGTGCAGGGAGCTGCCAACTTCGAGAAGTCAACGATTGTTCAGGTCACCGAGGCGCGTGCCTCTGTCGGTAAAGTCCAGATCAACCAGAATCAGGCACCCACCGATCCTGCGCAGTTGGCCCAGTTCCAACAGGCCCAAGGTCAGCTCGGTTCCGCCCTCTCACGCCTCCTTGTGGTGGCGGAGAATTACCCTGACCTGAAGGCGACTGCCAACTTCCGCGACCTGCAGGCCCAGCTTGAGGGGACGGAGAATCGTATCTCCGTCGAACGCGGCCGGTTCAACAGCGCCGTGCAGGCCTACAATACGAAGATCCGCACGTTTCCGACGGTTCTCTTTGCCGGAATGCTTGGCTTCCAGCAGAAGCCCTACTTCCAGGCTACTGCCGGTGCCGAAACGCCACCCGCTGTGAAGTTTGATTTTGGTGCTGCTCCGACACCGGCAAAGTAATTTGATCCTCATGCTGAGAAACCTTCTCCTCGGTCTGCTATTCCTGCTTGGGATCGGATTAGGGAAGGTATCGGCTGAGGTGCTTCCTCCGGCGCCGACGCAGTATGTGACGGATGAGGCCGGGGTGATCGCACCGGGCTTGCTTTCACAGCTTAATCAGCGGCTCGCAGCATTCGAGAAGCAGACCTCGAATCAGATCGTGGCGGTGGTTTACCCCAAGCTGGCCGATGGGCAATCCATTGAGGAATATGCGCAGCAGCTTTACTCGGCCTGGCATATTGGTCAGAAAAAAAACTCCAATGGAGTACTGATCATCATTTGTACCCAGAACCACAAGGCCTGGATCCAGACCGGGTATGGCTTGGAGGGTGCGATGCCCGATGTGCTGTGCACCAGAATCGTAAGGGAGACAATGGCACCTGCTTTCCGTGCCGGGAACTTCGGTGCCGGTCTTGCCTCGGGAATCACGGCGGTGATGCAGGCAACTAAGGGGGAGTATAAGGGAAGTAGTCATGCCAACGGAAAGCCCACGACGCTGAAGGATTTTCTCTTTTCCCCGCTCGGTTTCTTCCTGCTGGTGATGCTTGTCCTAGTTATTACTGGCCGGAACCGCCGTGATGTCGGATCGAGATCTGGCGGTGGAATGGGTGTCGGTTCTGCTGCTGCTACGGGCTTCTTCCTTGGAGGCATGGGAAGTGGTTTTGGTGGGGGACGGGGTGAAGGCGGGGGCGGAGGAGATAATGGTGGATTTTCCGGTGGCGGAGGTGACAGTGGCGGGGGCGGCGGCGGCGGGGACTGGTAACCATGATGTTAAACTCCCTGCATCAACGAAAATGGGAGGAGCGCCGGCATCTCATTGGAGGGATGATTCTGTTGAGCCTCCTCTGTTTCGGTTATTATCTGCCGGAGATTCTCACGATGCTCCTGATGATTGCCGTGGCCTGGATGGCGTTGATCTCTTTCGTCGGATGGACACGGACCGCGTCCCTTTCTCTGATCAGCTTTCTGATCCCGATGAGCGTTCTCTCGATCCGCAATTTCTGGGGAATAGCCATGCTACCTTGGGGTGAATCGATCGAGATTGCTCTGCAGGGGAGCGCTCTCTGTATGATGGTCTACGGCGCCATAGTCTGGGTTCTCAAAATTCTCAGATCGAAGAGGGCCGGATTCGACGAGGTGATCGGTGCCTGCAATCTCTATGTCTGGATCGCGACCATCTACGCTTGCTTTTACACCTTGATTTCCAGAATAGATCCATCGGCTTTTCATCTTCAGGATCTTCAGACCCAGTTGGCGAAGGGGCTCAATGCTGCCCCCTTTAAACAGACTTTCAATGAGCTATATTATTTCAGCTTCGTCACCCAGACGACACTTGGTTACGGGGACATTGTCCCGTTCTCGCATCCGGCCCGGGCGTTGGCTATCTCCCAAGCAATCATCGGCCAGTTCTATGTGGCGGTTGTCCTGACCTATATCTTGAACCTCTGGATCCGAGATCTGGCTCATCAGACGGACAAAAAAATCACTCAATCCGCGACCCCATTCATTGTTCAGAAGGAGCAGAAGAGGCTGGATTGACCTGCAATTTTCTCCAAGAAGACTTGGAAAGCCTTCTTCGCTTCTGTAATTATCCAACCCCTCCCCATCAATAAAAACCTATGACCAAAATACCCGCACCTTACAAGCAGACCGGACCGAATCCTTGGCACGATGTGTCTGCTGGAGATCAGTCCCCCGAGGGTATCGTTCAGTGTATCATCGAGATCCCGATGGGTAGCTCCAATAAGTATGAAATGGACAAGGAGAGCGGGATGTTGTGCCTGGATCGTGTTCTCTATTCAGCCGTCTATTACCCGGCGAATTATGGCTTCATCCCCCAGACTCTGGCCGATGACGGCGATCCGCTAGATATCCTCGTCCTTGGTGGTGGTCCCGTGTACCCCCTCACCTTGGTGAAGGCCCGCGCCATCGGTATCATGATTATGAAGGACCAAGATGAACTGGATCACAAGGTGATCGCTGTTCCTGTGGGTGACCCCGAGTACCACAACTGCAAAGATGTGCATGATCTTCCGCCGCACCGGCTTGCCGTGCTGAAGCGTTTCTTTGAGGATTACAAGATCCTTGAGAAGAAGACGGTCGTTGTGGATGACATCCTCCCCGCAAAAGAAGCTCTTCCCGTCATTGCCGAGTCCATTGCCACCTATGCGAAGTGGAGATCGGGTGAGCAGGTGATTCTCAATCAGCAGTAGAAAAATGAGGGCTGGTCTGAACCAGCCACATTTTCGGGAATTGGTGACGGGTTACGGGTGACCGGGATCGTTGCAGAGAGAGGATTCCTCCCTATTTACTTTACGTTACAAAATGGGAATTATCGTGGAAGACAGCCTTTCATTGATTCTCCCTATCTTGGGGTATTATCCCCAGTGCCTATTTCCTGATCCTTTTTTCCGGTGCCTACCGGTCGCACTCGCCGAAGACCATGTCGATTGATCCTAGGATCGTGACGACATCGCCGACCATATGGCCGGGAAGCAGCTTCGAGACGATGCTCAGATTGACAAAGGATGGGGCGCGGATGTGCAGGCGGTTGGGAACGCCTCCACCCAGGCTGTGAATATAGAATCCGAGTTCTCCCTTAGGGTTCTCGCAGCTGGAGTAGACCTCGCCGGCTGGGGCATCGATTCCCTCCGTGGTGATGATGAAGTGATGGATGAGTTGCTCCATTTCCTTCAGGACCTCTTCCTTGGGAGGAAGTGTGCTCTTGCCGTCGACCACATTGATGGGGCCCTCGGGAATCGTATCGATCGCCTGACGCAGAATGCTCAGGCTCTGGCGCATCTCCTCGATGCGGACGAGGTAGCGGTCGTAGCAATCGCCGATAGTGCCTATGGGAATGTCGAAGTCATACTTCTCGTAGTCGAGGTAGGGGTGGGCCTTGCGGACGTCGTAGTCGACACCGGAACCGCGGAGCATGGGGCCTGTGAGGCCGTAAGCGATGGCATCCTTCTTGGAGATGATGCCGACGTTGCGCGTGCGGTCGATGAAGATCGGGTTGCGGGTCAGGAGATTGGAAATCTCGTTGAGGGCAATCGGGAAGGAATCAAGAAATTCCCTGAGAAGCGCCGGGAACTTCTCAGGCAGATCGCGCACCTGGCCTCCGATACGGGTGTAGCTGGTGGTGAATCGGGCGCCTGTGAGGAGCTCGCAGAGATTGTAGATCTTTTCACGCTCGGTGAAGGTGTAGAGGAAGACAGTGATCGCTCCGATATCCATGGAGCTGGCACCAAGGCCGAGCAGGTGGGCGGAGATGCGGGCAAGCTCGCAGCAGATGACGCGGATGGCCTTCCCGCGCGGAGGGAGTTCCCAGCCCATGAGCTTCTCAACCGCTAAGGCGTAGGCAACGTTGTTAGCGAGGGGGGCTAGATAATCAAGCCGATCCGTGTAAGGAACGAACTGATTGTACTGCATGTTCTCGGCGATCTTCTCGTCGCCGCGGTGCAGGTAGCCGACCTCAGGCGTCGCTTTGGTGATCAGTTCACCGTCGAGATCAAGAACGATGCGGAACACTCCATGCGTGGAGGGGTGTGAGGGACCGAAGTTCAGTGACATCGTTTCCCCCAGCAGTTCGCTGGCTGGGAGATGAGCTCCATGCTCTTGGATGGCTTTTTGGGTTCGACCCAGTGCGTCTGGTGCTTCGTAAATGGTACTCGTGCTCACGTAATTGGATTAAAGACGATGCAGAGACTGCTTTCCAGCTTTCTTGAGTCTTATATGACCTCTTTTTTGTTTTGCAACGCACTCAGGAGAGCCTGTTGTTTTTTCGCGGTAAGAAGTAGGGGCACCTGGATTTGAACCAGGGACCAACCAGTTATGAGCCGGCTGCTCTAACCGCTGAGCTATACCCCCCTGTGAAATTGAAAGATTAAAAAGAGAATCTGCAATCTATCCCCGATCATTGTCGCAGGTCATCCTCAAAATACTCCGTTTCCACTCTGTTCAAGAATCCGGAGGATTGGGATCAGGGTGCCGTGGAATGGTCTTTCACATCCGGGGGAGTAATGCAGTGGATTGTGACATGACTGATTTTTCCGCCGCGCCAGATAGTCATGGGGACGCTCTCTCCGGCCGTCAGATAGAATGAGGCTTCAAGCAACGTGTCCGGCTGCGTGATACGCCTGGTGCCAAGTACTAGAACCATGTCTCCGGATTGCAATCCGGCAGCTTCGGCAGGACTGCCCGGTTCCACAGAAGCGATCCGTGTGCTGGAGCTTCCCTCCGGAACGGCGGCTTCCTCCACTACAGCACCGACCCATCCTTGTTTAAGGTGCCCGAAGCGGAGAAGATCCATATGGAGTTTTTCTATTGCTCCTGAAGGCAGGATTCGGCAATCGCCGACCTGTGAGTTGCCGGCTAGGACCATTCCGATCAGGTGTCCGTCGAGATTAAAGACGGGGGATCCAGCCTCACCCTCCGTGAGAGGGATTTTGGCCATGTGTTGAGGCACGCGGAAGAAGCAGTCCCCTTCGTGGCTTTTTGTTCCTGTGATCATGCCGAGCGAGATGGATGGATCTCCCTCCCTAGGACACCCGATTGCGATGGCCGGGGTGAAGGGGTGCGGCGTGGGGTTGGCGCGGGGAGAAAGGAAGTTTTCGCCAGAGTGAGGCATTTCCGCGATCAGTTTAATAAAAGCGGCTCCGCTTCCCTCATCGAGGGCGAGGATTTTGCAGGGATATTCCTTTCCTCCCTTCTCGATCACGATGGAGTCAGATCCCTTGACCAGATCGGCCACCGTGCAGATCGTGCCGGTCGGACCGACGAAGAAACCAGTTCCATTGAGTTCTCCGCGGGCATCAGAGCCGCGCACCCTGACGACGGCTCCTGTGCGTTGGACGCTTGCGCTGCTGATCGCCGAGGCTGCTTTGGTTGAGAGAGAAGGCGTTCCGCTTGAAGTCCCTTTTAACTCTCCCGTTGCGCCGGGTATGGAGGCGATGGCGGACGATGCGGAAAGGGAAAACGTGAGAAGGAGCAGGGGCAACATTAGCATCAGAAGCCTCTTCAGGTGCGCTGACGCCAAGGTCAGATCAGAGGCCCGATCAGAAACTAAGCGGCGATTCATGGTTCGCCGGTCGGGCTTGCAGGAGGTAAGAGGGAGGGAAGAGCATGGAACCGCCCTGGGGTTGGCCGGAGGTGGGAGTCTCGACCCTTAGCGAGACGGGCTGCATATTCTGAACGTTCTGAATAGTCACCGGCACTTGGGAATAGGGTAGGGTCGGAGTGTAGGAAACAGAATAGGCGCGGGGAGTCTCCTGATGTGGTGTTTCCCGGATGATGGCAATGCTGGCGATCACCGCGACTGCGGCCGCACCGGCAAAGGCCATAGCTGGCACCCTCAATTCGGAAAACAGGCCAGATAGTCGCTCCAGCAGGAGGGTCGAGAGGGAGGGATTAAGAAGTTCGGCTCGTTGCCGTCTATGAAACTCGCGCAGAAAATCCTCATAGTACCCCTCGGGTGGCTGTTCGTAGCGCTTAAGTTTGATGACCTTGTGCATTGGTTCGTGACTCATACCGTATCCTTTTGGGTCAGTGATTCGTTCCTAGTTCCTCTTAAACTCATGTAGGGAGTTTTGCAACTGGCGGTGGGCGTAGAAGAGTCGGGAACGGACTGTTCCCTCTGAGATTCTGAGAATTTTGGCGATTTCTGCATGGGGTACTCCTTGGATATCGAACATGGTCACGACGATTCTATGGTCATGAGACAGCTTCTGCATGGCCACGTTCAATTTTTTTTGCAGTTCATGGATCGAAATCTCCTTGGTAGGGTCTCCATTGCTTGTTGCTGCAATGAAGTCCGGGTCGTTTTCGATGTTGCTATCGGGATCGTTCAGGCTGGGATGCTGTCGACGATTGCGCTTCTTAAGGAAGTTGATCGTCATGTTGACTGCGATTGAGTGCATCCAAGTGTAGAAGCTTGAGTTGCCTCGGAAGTTCGCCATTGAGCGGTAGGCTTTTGAAAAAATATCCTGCAGCAGATCGTTGGTGTCCTCGTGATTGGAGGTCATGTGATAGACGAGTCCGTAGAGCCGTGGAGTGTATTTGACGATCAGTTCGTCGAAAGCTTCCGGGTCACCCCCCTGGGTTCGCGCGACCAATTCCTTGTCATTGTTGAGAGGAGTATCCAAGTCGGCGGTCATGTGATCACTCTTCACTTAACAGGAGTGGGGAAATCGGGGAAACGCTTTCCTAGGATTTTTTTATATTCAGGAGCCTTTCCGGTTTTTTTTCTTTACCATGTTTCCGCTTTGAACCCGACATGAATTTTCCCTATACCATTTCCTTCATGATTAGCTCAGCAACTCCATCGAAAGCGGCGAAAAAATCCTGTTGCTGCTGTCTTCCTCTTTTTTCGAGTCCAATCGGTCGCAAGTGGATCGTGGCCATCACCGGTATCGTTCTCGTCCTCTTTGTGACTGGGCATCTCTTGGGCAATCTCTCGATCTTCGTAGGACCGGATGCAATGAATTCCTACGCTGCCTTCCTCAAGAGCACCGGTGAGATTCTTTGGGTCGTCCGCATCGTCCTACTAGCCTGCGTGGTGCTTCACATCTGGTTCACGATCACCCTGTGGCGTGAGAATCTCGCCGCACGCCCTCAGAAGTATGCAGTGAAGAATGACCTCGGCACGACGGTCTATGCACGCCTGATGAGGATCTCTGGTCTCACTGTTCTCGCCTTCGTTCTCTACCATCTGGCTCAGTTCACCTGGGAGGCCTTTAATCCGGAATACAAGACCTGGGTAGATGAGCAGGGACGTCATGATGTCTACCGCATGGTGGTGACCGCCTTTTCATGCCCCCTTGTGAGTGGCTTCTATATCCTTGCAGTGGGACTGCTTGGGATGCACCTGAGTCACGGAATCGCCAGCCTCTTTCAGACTTTGGGGATCACGACCGAAAAACTGCGTCCGGTTTTTGAAAAAGGAGGTCTCATCATCGCCTGGATCATTTTCCTCGGGTTCGCCTCCATCCCCACGGCCGTTATGTTCGGTCTGGTGAAGTCGCCTGCCAGCCTCCCAGCCTGCCCCTTGTGTCACTAACTGAGCCTCTTACTCCACGACCATGATTCTTGATGCCAAAATACCCGAAGGTCCGATTGAGAAGAAATGGACCTCGTTCAAGAACAACGCAAAGCTGATCAGCCCCGCGAACAAACGGAAATTTAAGGTTATTGTCGTCGGCACAGGACTCGCCGGTTCCTCCGCATCTGCTACACTCGCGGAGCTTGGTTATCAGGTGGAGACCTTCTGCTTTCATGATAGTGCCCGTCGAGCACACTCCATTGCGGCCCAGGGAGGCATCAATGCTGCAAAGAACTATCAGAACGACGGAGACAGCGTCTGGCGCCTCTTCTACGATACCATTAAGGGTGGTGATTTCCGTGCCCGTGAGGCCAACGTCTACCGCCTTGCCGAGGTAAGCGGCAACATCATCGACGAGTGCGTATCCCAAGGCGTTCCCTTTGCCCGCGAATACGGCGGGGAGCTTACGAACCGCTCCTTCGGTGGTGCCCAGGTTTCCAGAACATTCTATGCCAAAGGGCAGACCGGACAGCAGCTTCTTCTCGGTGCCTATTCCGCGTTGAGCGCGCAGATCGGTCTCGGCCGAGTCACGATGCATGAGAGCTCTGAGATGCTTGATCTCGTCCTTGTCGATGGCCATGCGAAGGGCATTGTCACCCGGGACCTCATTACCGGCGACATCAAGACCCATGCCGCCGACACCGTCCTTCTCTGCACCGGTGGATACAGCAACGTCTACTACCTCTCGACGAATGCACGTGGGTCGAATGTCACCGCCACCTGGCGCGCCTACAAGCGCGGTGCCGCCTTTGCGAATCCCTGCTACACCCAGATCCACCCCACCTGCATCCCCGTCGCCGGTGACTATCAGTCGAAGCTGACCCTGATGTCCGAGTCGCTCCGCAACGACGGTCGCGTTTGGGTTCCTAAGGCCAAGGGCGATACCCGTAACCCACGTGACATTCCTGAAGGGGAGCGCGACTATTACCTTGAGAGAAAGTACCCAAGCTATGGAAACCTCGCCCCCCGCGACATTGCCTCCCGCAGTGCCAAGGAAGTCTGTGACGAGGGACGTGGCGTCGGTCCCGGAGGACTCGGTGTCTATCTCGACTTCTCCGCCTCTATTGCTCGTCTTGGTGAAAAGACCATCCGCGAGCGCTATGGCAACCTCTTCGAGATGTATCAGAATATCACCGGCGAGAGCGCCTACGAGCGTCCGATGCGCATTTATCCCGCAGTTCACTACACCATGGGTGGACTCTGGGTGGACTATAATCTCATGAGCACCATCCCTGGCCTCCATGTGCTGGGAGAGGCGAACTTCTCCGATCATGGAGCCAACCGACTTGGTGCCTCGGCCCTCATGCAGGGACTCTCCGACGGCTACTTCGTCATTCCGAATACCCTCGGTGAGTATCTCTCCTCCCAGTTTGGCAAGAAGATCTCGACCGACCTGCCCGAGTTTAAGAAGACCGAGACAGAGGTGCGTGCTCATGTGGAAAAGCTTCTTGCCGTCAAGGGCAACGTGCCGGTTGACGAGTTCCACCGCCAGCTTGGACTCATCATCTGGGACGAGTGTGGCATGGCCCGTAGCGAGGCCGGTCTGAAGAAGGCAATCGCCGATATTCGTGCCTTGCGTGAGCGCTTTTGGAAAGAAGTCGCCATTCCCGGCACGGGTGCTGAGCTCAATCAGTCGCTCGAGCGTGCTGGGCGTGTGGCCGACTTTCTGGAGTTCGGCGAGCTTATGTGCATCGATGCCCTGACCCGCGAGGAGTCTTGCGGCGGTCACTTCCGTATCGAGCACCAGACTCCTGAAGGCGAAGCGCTTCGCCATGACGACAAATTCGCTGAGGTCTACGCCTGGATGTTCAAAGGTGGGGGGAGCGAGCCAGAACTTGTCAGGGAGCCGCTTCACTACGAGGCCGTCCATCTCGCCACTCGTAGCTACAAGTAATCGCCGATACCCCTACAAGACTTACGATCATGAGCACCATGAATTTTCATCTCAGACTCTGGAAGCAGAAGTCCGCCGCGGATAAGGGAGAGTTTATCAAGATCCACGCCATGGAAATCCCCTCCGAGTGCTCTTTCCTCGAGATGCTCGATATCGTCAACAACCGCCTCACAAGGGAGGGTAAGGAGCCGGTTTCTTTTGCCAGCGATTGCCGCGAGGGAATTTGCGGAACATGTCACATGGTGATCAATGGTGTTCCCCAGGGACCCGGTCGCGGAGCCGCCTGCCAGGTCTACATGCGCAAGTTCGAGAATGGGCAGACCATCACCGTCGAGCCCTTCCGCGTGGGTGCTTTCCCAATCGTGAAGGATCTCGTGGTCAACCGCAGCGCCTACGATCGGATCATCCGCTCCGGTGGTTTCATTAGCGAACACACTGGTGGTGCTCCCGATGCCTCGACCTCATTGATTCCAAAGCCTGTGGCCGATGCCGCCATGGATGCCGCCGCCTGCATCGGCTGCGGAGCCTGTGCCGCCGCCTGTCCGAACAGCTCTCCCATGCTCTTTGTCGGGGCCAAGGTCACCCACCTCGGACTTCTCCCCCAAGGCCAGGCAGAGCGCAAGAGTCGCGCTCGCAACATGGTCCGCACCATGCAGGAAGAGGGCTTCGGCAACTGCTCCAACTACTACGCCTGCGAGGCCGTATGTCCCGCGAATGTCCCTGCATCAGTAATAGCGATGCTGAACCGGGAGTATATCAGGGGAGAGGTTAGCCAAACAGTCGGCGCCATCGATTAAGGGCTGGCTCTTTTTACCGCTCTCGCTCCCGCGAGTAGCGCCCTTCGGGCTACGCTTCGCGTAGGCTATCCCGGCCGTTCCCACGGCCCGGTATTGTCGCGAGGGGTGGCTGCGATTGCTGTGTGATGCACACAGCTGCACTCGCGTTCCTAGCACTGCATCTAAAATACCATCGCCCTGCAGCGGAGGGATCGCTCCACCAGCCCTAGCTTCGTTTTATAGTGCGAGAGGAACGAAGTTCACGCTCACTGCTTTTTCACCCGATGTGGGATCGTCGTTCACGGTGACTTGGAGATAGCCGTAGGTGTTCTGCCGGTGGTCGAGTCGGATCAACTCGTAGCCGTCATGAGCGCCGAAATAGGTCTTGTCGGGATAGAAGGGGGCTCCGGCCGTCCCGGCCACAATCTGGTTCAGTACATAGTCAGCGGGCCAGCGCCAGTTGCGGATCTCCATCCAGTCATAGAAGTGATCATGGCCGATAAAGAAATACTTGCAGCCGTTGGTACGTAGGAGTTCCAGGAATTTGTCACGGTCTATGGGGTGCGCAGCCATGTTGTCTGTGTCGGGATGACATCCTGCGGTGAAGGCCTCTTCATGAGCAAAGACGAAGAGATTCTTCACGCCCTTGGCCTTCAGTTCCTTGAGGGCCGCTTCGAGACCGACAAGATCGACCTTGTGAGGAGCGGCTGGGTTGTACTGGTCGAGCGCGATCACTGCCGTCTCGGGATGGCCCGGGACGATATAGGAGTAGCTGAAGCCTTTTTGTCCGGGGAAATAGCCGACCTTGTGGGAAGTCAGATCGGGTTCGAAGGCAGCCAACCAGGCGGTTCCTTCGATATCCCCAAGTGTATCGTGATTACCCCTTACAGGAAGGATGGTCAGGCCGGGAGCATTCGTGGCGACGAGTTTCTTCCACTCAGCGAACTGTTCCGCGATCTTCTGTGGGATCCGTATGTTGTCTCCATAGACGAGATCCCCCGTGAAGAGTAGGAAAGCCGGCTTGGCGGTCGAGAGGGCCTGCATCAGCTTGGCTAGTACCTCGTTGTGAATTCCGGTAGGATCGACTTTGTCCGCGCGCACATCCGTTCGGTCGTCTCCAGCCACAGCAAACGACCACGTGGCTGCAGGCAACTCAAAGATGCCCAATAACAATAGAGCAAAAGCTCCTACAAATGTCAGGAACAGTTTTTTTGTTCCTTTCATGAAGGGTTTATTTTGTAGCGAGGTACGGTATCGCCGCGACGCGGGCCTTCACATCCTCAAGGCCATCGACGAGGTCTGCGATAGAATCCCATCGACCGTTCATGAGCGGCTCACGGGCATGTCCCGGGAGCGAGAACTCGGCGGTGAAATCGATATCATCCACGGTCACCTTGTTCTCGGTGAGATCAAGGGTGATGAGTGAGGCGGGGGTCTTCTCGATGAGAGCAGAAAGATCGGAGATGTCCTCCTTGGACATCTTCACACAGGGGATGCCAAGTGTCGTCGAGTTGCCGAAGAAGATCTCGGCAAAGCTCTCGGCAATGATGGCGCGGAAGCCGTAGCGGTAGAGGGCCTGAGGGGCATGCTCCCGGGAGCTGCCACAGCCGAAGTTCGAGCCGGAGATCAGGATGGTGGCTCCGTTGAATCGCGAATCATCAAGGGCGTGGAGTCGGCCCGCGGCCTTTTCCGCAAGCTTAGCATCGGCAAAGGCGAACTCTCCAAGTCCGTCGAAGGTGACGCACTTCATGAAGCGGGCTGGAATGATACGGTCGGTGTCGATGTCATCGCCGGGGACGAAGACGCCGCGTCCGGAGATCTGAGTGATTTTTTCGAGGGACATGAGGAAGAAAGGTGAAAGGTGAAAGGTGGAGAAGTTGAAAGGAAGGGTTTCTGAGGAATTTCTTTTTAACTCATCAACTCTTTAACATTTTTAACGATAGCTCAGCTGATTCCGAAGATCTTGCGGGCGTCGCTGACCTCGCCGGTGAGAGCTGCGGCGGCGACCATGAGCGGACTCATGAGCATGGTACGTCCGGTCGGACTACCCTGGCGGCCTTTGAAGTTGCGGTTGCTGGAACTGGCGCAGAGTTGGTCCCCGACGAGCTTGTCGGGATTCATGCCAAGGCACATGGAGCAACCGGCACCGCGCCACTCAAAGCCGGCTTCGCGGAAGATCTCCGCCAGTCCCATCTTCTCGGCAACGGAGGCGACTCCCTGGGAGCCGGGAACGACGATCGCTTTCACATGCGAGGCAACCTTGCGTCCGCGGATATGCTTGGCAACTTCCTGGAGATCGGAGAGGCGTCCGTTAGTGCAGCTACCGAGAAAGGCGACATCGATCTTGATGCCGATCGCAGGGGTGCCGGCTGTGAGCTTCATGTGCTCGATAGCCTCATGGGCGGTGGAGCGGTCCTTCTCGGGGAGGTCGTCGGGATTGGGGATCGCTTCGTCGATGAAGATCGCCTGTCCGGGGGTAATCCCCCAGGTGATCGTCGGGAGAATCTCCTCGGCCTTGAAATTCACGATGTCGTCGTAAACGGCATCCTTGTCCGAGGCCACCGCCTTCCAGCGTGCGACGGCGGCATCCCACTCGGCTCCCTTAGGGGAGTAGGGGCGGCCGCGCAGATACTCGAAGGTCGTCTCGTCCGGGTTCACGTAGCCGACACGGGCCCCGCCCTCAATCGACATATTGCAGACGGTCATACGTTCTTCCTGGGTGAAGGCATCGAAGGTCGAGCCTGCGAACTCGTAGGCGTAGCCGATGCCGCCGTTCACCCCGAGGTGACGGATGATATGGAGAATGACATCCTTGGAATAGACGCCGGGTGCGAGCTTTCCGTCGACATTGATACGGCGGACCTTGGGCTTGCCGATCGCCATGGTCTGGGTGGCGAGGACATCGCGCACCTGACTCGTCCCGATCCCGAAGGCGATCGCTCCGAAGGCTCCGTGGGTCGAGGTGTGGGAGTCGCCGCAGGCGATAGTGGTGCCGGGCTGGGTAATCCCCTGTTCCGGACCGACGATATGGACGATGCCTTGATTCCCCGAAGGAAGGTCAAAGAAGGTAACTCCGCTCTCGGCACAATTCTTACGCAGTTCCTTCACCATCGCGTCGGCAAGTGGATCGGAGAAGGGTTCGGAACGCTGGTCGGTCGGGACGATGTGATCGACGGTCGCGAAGGTGCGGTTCGGATAGAGAACTTTCAGTCCAAGGTCACGTACCATGCCGAAGGCCTGGGGACTGGTCACCTCGTGGATGAGGTGGGTGCCAATCAGAAGTTGAGTCCTACCGTCGGGGAGTGTGCGAACGGTGTGTTCCTCCCAGACCTTATCAAGAAGCGTTTTTCCCATAGTCCGCCAACGTTAGCGTGAAAGAGGTTTAGGGAAAAGTGGAAGTTGCGAATTCCTTTTGAATTCCTTTTGTATTCTTTCGTCTTTTAACTCTTCAGCATTCCAACGCTTCACTTATTCTCTAAGCAATCATGTCCAAACCCACCATTTTCTACACCAAGACCGACGAGGCCCCCGCTCTGGCCACCTATTCCTTCCTGCCGATTGTTCAGGCCTTCACGAAGCATGCCGGGATCTCCGTAGAACTCCGCGACATCTCCTTAGCAGGTCGCATTATCGCAGCTTTCCCCGATTTCCTTACGGAGCATCAGAGAATCGCAGACTCTCTGGCTGAATTGGGAACCCTGACACTCCATCCCGAGGCAAACATCATCAAGCTTCCGAACATCAGCGCCTCCATTCCCCAGCTGAAGGCGGCGATCGCCGAACTGCAGTCGAAGGGGTACAAACTTCCCGACTATCCCGACACTCCGCAGACGGAAGCCGAGAAAGAGATCCGTGCCCGCTACGACAAGATCAAGGGGAGCGCCGTCAACCCTGTCCTCCGCGAGGGGAACTCCGATCGCCGCGCGCCGAAGGCCGTCAAGGAGTATGCCCGCAAGCATCCCCACTCCATGGGTTCCTGGAGCTCCGACTCCAAGACCAGCGTCGCTACGATGGGGATGCACGACTTTTTCTCCAATGAGAAGTCGGTGACCGTTCCCGCTGCGACCGATATGAAGATCGAGTTTGTGGGAGTCGACGGCAGCACAACAATTCTCAAGGAGAGGACCCCGCTTAAGGCCGGTGAGATCATCGATAGCACAGTGATGAGCAAGAAGGCGCTTGTCGCCTTCCTAGGTGAGCAGATCTTGAGAGCAAAAGCGGATGGAGTCCTCTTCTCCCTTCACATGAAGGCCACGATGATGAAGGTCTCCGACCCGATTATCTTCGGCCATGCAGTCGAAGTCTTCTTCAAGGACCTGATCGCCAAGCACGCGACGCTGATTCAGGAACTGGGCGTCGATTTCAAGAATGGCTTCGGCGATCTCGTCGCCAAGATCCAGACGCTGCCTGCCGACCAGAAGGCCGCAATTGAGGCCGATATCCAGCATGCTCTGGCCAATGGACCGGCGATTGCCATGGTCAACTCCGACAAAGGAATCACCAATCTCCATGTCCCGAGCGATGTCATCGTGGATGCCTCGATGCCAGCCATGATCCGTGCCGGTGGCAAGATGTGGGATGCCGCAGGCAAGACTCAGGACACCCTCGCCGTCATTCCAGACAGCTGCTACGCCGGCGTCTACCAGGCAGTCATCGACTTCTGCAAGAAGCAGGGTGCTCTCGATCCGAAGACCATGGGCTCCGTTCCCAATGTCGGTCTCATGGCACAGGCTGCCGAGGAATACGGCTCGCATAACAAGACCTTTGAGATTCCCGGGAATGGCGTCGTCCGCATCACGGATACCACGGGTGCCGTCCTCCTAGAGAATGCTGTCGAGCAGGGAGACATCTGGCGTGCCTGTCAGACCAAGGATGCTCCGATCCAGGACTGGGTGAAGCTAGCCGTGAAACGCGCCCGTGCCACAAAAGAGCCAACCATCTTCTGGCTGGATGAGAAACGCGCTCACGACGCCGCGATCATTGCCAAGGTGAAGACCTATCTTGCCGACCACGATACGACGGGTCTCGATATCCGTATCCTACCTCCTGCCGAAGCCTGCCAGCTGAGTCTCGAGCGGATCGTCCAAGGTAAGGACACCATCTCGGTGACAGGCAATGTGCTGCGCGATTATCTAACAGATCTCTTCCCGATCCTGGAGGTCGGCACCAGTGCCAAGATGCTCTCTATCGTCCCGCTTATGAACGGTGGTGGCTTGTTCGAGACCGGTGCCGGAGGATCTGCTCCGAAGCATGTGCAGCAGTTCCTGGAGGATAACTACCTCCGCTGGGATTCCCTAGGCGAGTTCTTCGCCCTTACCCCCTCCTTCGAGCACATCGCCGAAACTTTCGGAAATGCGAAGGCCAAGGTTCTGGCTGAGACTCTCGATGCGGCGACCGGCAAGTTCCTCGAGAATGACAAGTCACCGGGACGCAAGCTTGGCACCATCGATAACCGTGGCAGCCACTTCTACATCGCCCTCTACTGGGCTCAGGCCATTGCCTCTCAGACCCAGGATGTCGAATTGAAGAATCTCTTCATACCGATCTTCGCAGAACTCACGGCCAATGAGGAAAAAATCGTCGCTGAACTCAATGCCGTGCAAGGCAAGCCTGTCGATGTCGGCGGCTACTACCTACCCAACGATGCGAAGGCAAATGCCGCTCTTCGTCCTAGCCAAACTTTGAACGCGATCATCGCAAAGCTCTGATGGGCGAGCCCGCCTGCCCTGAGTGCACGATGGAAGAAGTGATCTCCCACTCCGACAAATGGGAGTGCGTCACCTGTGGCTTTGAATGGCCCAAGGAGGCAGAGGCCGAGATTGCTGATGGTCCACGTATCGTCAAGGATGCCTACGGCGTTGTCTTGGCTGACGGCGACTGTGTTGTCCTGATCAAGGATCTGAAACTGGGGGGAACTTCCGTCCTCAAGGGGGGAACCAAGTCCAAGCCGATCAAGCTAGGCGAAGGAGATCATGAAATCTCCTGTAAGGTGGATGGGATGTCCGTTGGCCTCAAAGCCTGTTTTGTGAAAAAAGCGTGACCTTCACCGCCTCCAACTTGTTTGGTCAGATCCTTTTTGGGTCAATCGGATTGACGGCTTTCGTTTACGGGAAGAAGCAGTCCTCTTTCAAAACAATGCTTCTGGCTGTGGCGATCATGGGTTTCCCCTATGTGGTTTCCGAAACCTGGATGCTCTACGCAATCGGTGGAGTACTGACTTTACTCCTCTTTATCTTGAGGGATTGATGAGACTTTGTTACGTTATTTGAAGAGTCTCGGCAGATCCTTGCCGAGTTCTTGGGCGCCCTTTTGCTGAAGTTGCCGGAGGCCCTGCTTGGCGAGAGTGTTGATTCCTTCCTTTGCGGCCGCGTTGATAAGCGGGGTAATGATTTGCATGGCGACATCGCGTGCCGAGACTCCGCTCCCATCGCTGCCAATATTTCGGAGGGTGATGTCTGGAATGGGAAGGGTTTGCTGGATCTTCTGATCCAAGGCACTGGCTGCCACATCAACCTTGGCGCCCGAGATTACGACTTCCTTGACGATGAATTTTTTGGATGCTCCTGATGAGGAGTTGGTTTCCTCTTTTGATTTTGATGAGGATCCCGATTTGATGTTCTGGAGCAGTTTGCCGAGGTTGTTCCCAAAGGGAGTTCCGATAAGGGCCACTGCGGGATTACGGATGATGATCGAGTTCACGACGATGGTATCCTTCAGGATAGTCGATTTGTCGACGCTTACCGCGATACTGCCGAGCTTCAGGGCGTAGGGTCCCTGGAAGCCCTCGGGATTACCGATGACGAAGCCGCTCAGTTTGCCGCTTCCCGAGAAGGGAGAGAGATTGGCCGAGGCGAGGCCGACATGGGTCTTGGTAATGGTTGGGCCGACGGTTTCGACCGCTTTTTTCACCAGCGTGTTCAGCGAGAAGTAGATATAGGCGACTCCGCCGATCAGGATCAGCAGAATTAGGGCTACGAATGAGAGGATGATTTTTTTCATGGGAAGGATTAGTCGATGGTTTACAGGAAGGTTCCAGATGCACGTCTATTTTTGCAGAAATCGGTCCGGATTATCGACGCTCGGGCAAAGACTACGCAGTTCACATTCCTTGCAGTCGGGATTGCGGGCCCTGCAGCGGCGGCGTCCGTGCCAGATCAGCCAATGGGAGAGGAGCGTCCACATTTCCTGAGGAAAGAGCTTTATGAGGTCCTGCTCAACCTTCACAGGATCGCTATTCGTTGTCAGTCCTAGGCGCAGGGAGATCCTGCCGACATGGGTGTCGACGACGATGCCCTCATTGATATGGAATGCATTCCCAAGGACGACATTCGCCGTCTTGCGCCCCGCCCCGGGAATGGCGGAGAGCTCTTCCATGGTAGAGGGGACTTTTCCAGCATGGCGTTCCACGAGGGCGGCTCCCATGCCGCGGAGTGACTTGGCCTTGTTACGGTAGAAGCCTGTGGAGCGGACGATTTCCTCGAGTTCTTCTTGTGGTATTTCAGCGTAGTCTTTTGCGACCTTGCAGCGTTTGAAGAGTGCCTTGGTCACTATATTGACCCGGACATCGGTGCACTGGGCTGAGAGGATCGTGGCGACGAGGAGCTCCAGTGGGTTCTTAAAATCGAGTTCGCAGTGGGCATCCGGGTAGATCTTAGGAAGTTCCCGGGCCAGTTCCTCCGCGCGTTGTTTCCGTGTCATGATATTTGGAGCTCTAATTGCCCACCCGTCTGACCGAGAGAGAATCGATCGTGAGAGCAAGGGACTTTTCCGCGATCCGAAGGAAACCCTCAGAGGAATCGGTGAGTAGGATATCAAGTCTCGGAGATAATTCTGTGGCGGGACTGGAATCCAGCAGTTCCTTGACAGCAAGGGCGCAGTTTTCTGCAGAGTCGACCAGAGACACCTCGGACCCACAAATTTTGGTGATCGCTCCTTTCAGTAGCGGGTAATGGGTGCAACCGAGCACCAAAGTGTCGATGCCTTCCGCCAGCATGGGCGTAAGGTAGCGGCGCAGGACCGCTTCGGTGATCTCGTCATCAAGCAGTCCTTCCTCGATCAGGGGAACCAAGAGGGGGCATGCGATGGTATTTACGGAAAGCTCAGGATTGAGTCGTTCGATCGCCTTTGTGTAGGCCTCGCTCGCGATGGTGGCCCGTGTTCCGATCACCCCGATCCTTCCGCTTTGTGTCGCCTTGACGGCGGCGGCGGCGCCCGGCTCCAGCACGCCGATCATGGGAACCGGATAATTATTGGCAATCAAGGGAACCGCCAGCGCGGAGGCCGTGTTGCAGGCAACGACGATCATCTTGGCCCCCTCGGCGATCAGCAGGTCGGAGATTTCACGACTATAGCGCGTCACGGTTTCGGCACTCTTGCCTCCGTACGGAACGCGTGCCGTATCCCCGACATAGAGGATTCGTTCGTGAGGAAGGGCGCGGCGAAGTTCCGAGACGACTGTCAGTCCACCGATGCCGGAGTCAAAGACACCGATGGGTGCGGAGTTGGAGGGGCGTGATGATCCGGTCATGGCTTGGATTCTTTATCCGAACTCTTTCCCGGAATTTGGTGGTCGTGCCCCTGATGGCCTTCCCACCGTTCCAGAGATTCTTCATGGTAGTGGCGACCCCTGATGAGTTTGAAAAGCACTCCGTAACGCGGCGAGAAGAGATACGCGGCCCCGAGAAACACGGCCATCAGCATTACTATACAGGGGCCCGAAGGGATATTGGCAAAGAAGGAGATAAAGAGTCCTCCCACGGCACAAAGCATTCCGAGAAAAGCGCCTCCCCAGAGCATTCTGTTGAACGAATCAGTCAGCAGGTAGGCTGTTGCCGCGGGAATGATCAGAAGGCCCAGCGAGAGAAGGACGCCCACGGCTTGCAGTGAGGCAACCAGACCTAGAACAGTCAGCGCCAGCAGCCCCGTTTCTACCCATCGGACCCTGACTCCAGATGCCTGGGCCACAGCCACGTCAAACAGGGTCAGGAGCAGCGGACGCTGGAAAAGTACGAGAGTGCCGAGCGTCAAGAAGGCTGCTCCGTAGGCGATCCAGAGGTCTCCATTGCCGACGCCCAGGATATTTCCGAAAAGAAAATGGGTCAGATCGACCTTCACTTTGGCAAAACGGATCAAAACGATCCCGAGCGCGAAAGCGATAATGTAGAGCGAGGCAACGGCGGTCTCTTCCTTCAGACGTGAATTTCTAGCCATGACCTGTGCTCCCAGCGCCACGAAGAGAGCAGCAATCAATCCCCCAAGGAGCAGTCCACCCGGGGAAAGGCCGACGATCATCGCTGCTATAGCAAGGCCTGGCAGTAGGGAATGGGAGAGCGCGTCTGCCAGCAGGGCCTGACGCCGCAGAATGATGAAGGTTCCGAGAAATCCGTTGGTGAATCCGATCAGCGCGCAGGAGAGCATCGCTCGTTGCATGAACGAGTAGCTGAACGGCTCCACCAGCAAAGAGAGAAGTTGGGAATACCAGTTCATCGTCAGCAATGATCGTGAGACCCAGAGTAGATCGCGGTGCCATAGGCGCACTCAAGATTCTGGGGAGTGAGGGCTTCCGATGTGGGACCGCAGGCAACTAGCTCTCCGTTGAGTAGGAGTGCAGTGTCGAAGAGCGACTCTGCTTCTGCTAGTGCATGGTGTGAGACTAGCAGGAGTTTCCCCCTCTCGCGAAGAGTCCCCAGGGCGGAGGCTAGGGCTGCGGCGCTGGTACGGTCCAGCCCCCCGAACGGTTCATCAAGGAGGTAGAGGTCGGCCTCCTGAGCCCAGGCACGTGCAAGGAAGGCCCGCTGTTGTTGACCTCCCGAGAGTTCCTTGATCTGGCGGCGGGCGAGCGGTGTCAGGTTGAAAAGTTCCATAGCTTCTTCAACGGCAGTCTGATCGCGTTGGGAAAATGATCCAATAAGTCCAACCTGATGATAGCGCCCCATCTCGACAAGTCCGCGCACTGTCACCGGAAAGTCCCAGTCCACCGATTCTCGCTGGGGAAGGTAGGCGATGAGGGAGGCCGCCTGATCAAGGGTGATTCCTTCAATGAGGATGCGACCCGTTTCCGGCTTTAACAATCCGGCAACAGATTTAAGAAGTGTCGATTTGCCTGCACCATTCGGACCGAAAAGACCCACGCAGTGTCCCGAGGCAAGTGAGAGCGAGAGGTGATGGATCGCGGGAACCCGGTGATAACTCACCGTCAGATCCTCGATACGGAGCATCGGCTCTCTCTCATGGTGAGGTGTGCTCATGGCAGGAAGGACTCGGAAATGGAAAGGGTGTCCTCAACGGTTTTCTGACCCCAGAAGCTTTTTTCAAGCGGTGCCTGATAGCCATGAACCAGCACTTCGAGACGCAGGGCGTGGGGTTCTTCGTCGTCCCACTCGGCGGAGACTATGAGATCCTCACCTTTGGTTATCTCGATAGCGGTCCGGTATTCGCCCGGGGAGATCTTATTTTTCTCGGTGAGTAGTTTCCTTCCGGATTGACTGATCAGGCAATGCTGAGGGGAGGGGGCTGCGTGCAGGAGTAGTGTGGCTCGTAGAGTTGGCCTCTTTCCCGAGTTCAAGAGATCAGAGGCATCCGGAGTAGAGGATGTGTGGGTCTCCGTTGAGTTTGCTATCGGTACCACTGCTTGCGGAGTTGCCCTGTGCAGTGTCAGGCGGCAAACCGGCCAGAGAACCGCCGCGAGCACAAGCAGAACAATGGCAAGCCGGAGCAGTGGATTTCCCTTCATGAGTGAAGCTTCACTTTACGGATACCTCCCCGAAAGGGAAAGTCCGTACAGTCCCGTGATGACTCGGTCTTAATCCCGGTTTTAAACCGGGAAATAGAAGTCGTAGACCGCAAAAGCGAGGAGGCAGAGTCCTGCGGTCCGCATTAGCATGGCAAACTTTTGATTCCGAAGGAGCAATCCTCCGCCTACTCCCCAGGCATGGAGCAATGATGTGGCGATCACCATGCCGGCAAAGAACATGACAGGAAGCGCTCCCGATGGCATCTCCGAGCCATGGGCATAACCATGACAGAGTCCTGCTGCCCCAACGCAGAGCAAGGAAATCAAGAGGGAAGGACGTAAGGCCATACCCAATGCCGTACCGAGAAGGACGATCGAAGCGAGGATGCCATACCCGACAAAAGGTTGATGGACTCCGCAAAGGCCAAGGAAACTTCCCAGCATCATGGAGGCTATGAATGAACAGGGCAGAAGCCAGAGGGCGTGACCGCCGATTTGAACGGCCCAAAGACCCACGGCCACCATGACAAGAAAATGGTCAAGCCCGGTCAGGGGATGAAGGAACCCCGCCTGGGCCGCTCCCGCCATATCCTGAGAGTGGAACTGGGCAGGGTGGGCTGTCGCGGCAACTGCGGATCCGAAAAGGCCTATGAGCAGCAGGAGGGGAAGATGGCGTTTCATGCGACTGAACCTGCTGAGGAGAAGAGGTGATTTCAAGCAGGAACCGGAGCCGCCAGGCCACCCGTCGGGTAGTCCGGTTCGATCGGTTTGCTCACTTCGGCGGAAGGGGTATTTGAAGGTGGAGGTGGGAGTGGTGGCGGCTTCTGGGAGATCACGGGTGGATTGCGCATGTAGCCGAGATTGATCAGATCCTCAACTTGTGAACCCTCGAGGGTTTCAAATTCCAACAGGGCATGGGCGATCAGTTTCACCTTCTCTTTCTGCAACTCAAGGATCTCTGTGGCTTTGCGGTAGGCATCGTCGATGAGGCGCTTGACTTCGCTGTCGATCTGTTGAGCTGTGGATTCGCTGTATTCGCGTGAGCGGCCAGCGTCACGGCCCATGAAGACAAGTTCATTTTCATCGCTGAAGCGGATCATCCCAAGGTTGCTCATGCCCCACTCGCAGACCATGCGACGTGCGAGTTTCGTTGCCTGGGCGATGTCGCCGGCAGCACCGTTGGAGACATCCCCGGTGAACATCTCTTCCGCGATACGTCCACCCATGGTCATGATCAACATGGCGAGGGCCTCCTTGCGTTGCGTCGAGTACTTGTCACCCTCGGGAAGATACATGGTGGCTCCAAGGTACTGTCCACGCGGGATGATAGTGACCTTGTGAAGCGGATGGGTATGGTCGATCACCACATTGAGCAGGGCATGGCCCGCCTCATGCCAGGCGGTAGAGGTTTTTTCCTGCTCACTCATTGCCATGCTGCGGCGCTCCTTGCCCCAGCGAACCTTGTCTCGTGCCTCTTCGAGATCGGGCTGTTCGATCGATGCCTGCCCCTTGCGGGCAGCCATGAGGGCTGCTTCATTCAGGACATTCGCGAGTTCCGCGCCGGAGTAACCGGGGGTACCCCTTGCAATCAGGCTCAGGTCGACCGATTCGGAGAGTTTCACCTTCTTGGCATGGACGCGAAGGATCTCCTCACGGCCCTTCACGTCGGGGAGGCTGACGGTGACCTGACGATCGAAGCGCCCCGGACGCAGCAAGGCTGGATCAAGGACATCGGGGCGGTTGGTGGCGGCGATGATGATGACGCCATCCTGCGCATCAAATCCGTCCATCTCCACGAGGAGTTGATTGAGCGTCTGCTCGCGTTCGTCATGCCCACCGCCGACTCCATGGCCGCGGTGACGGCCGACGGCGTCGATCTCGTCGATGAAGATGAGGCAGGGGGCGTTCTTACGCCCCTGCTCGAACATGTCGCGGACGCGCGAGGCTCCGACACCGACAAACATTTCGACAAAGTCCGAACCGCTGATGTTGAAGAAAGGGACATCGGCTTCGCCGGCAATGGCACGGGCTAGCAGAGTTTTGCCAGTACCGGGTGCACCGATCATGAGGACGCCCTTGGGGATGCGTCCGCCCAGTTTCTGGAATTTCTTGGGATCTTTGAGGAATTCGACGAGCTCCTGGACCTCGTCCTTTGCCTCTTCAACGCCGGCGACGTCCTTAAAGGTGATCTTATTTTTCTCCTTGGCGAGCATCTTGGCCTTGCTCTTGCCGAAGTTCATGGCGCCGCGTCCCGCCATCTTGATCTGGGAGCGGAAGAAGAAGTAGAGGACGACGAGAAAGAGGGCAATCGGCAGGATGTTCAGGATGGTCGAGGCCAGCATGTTCGATTGAGGACGGACGTCCGGAGTGATGCCTGCGGCGGCGAGTTCCTTCTCCAGGGTCGTGCCATTGAAAGGCATGTAGACTGAGGTCTTGAAAGGGGTCGGGATTTCCTCGGTGGCTGGAGGAACTGCTTTTTTTCGATAATAGCCGGAGAGGTACTGGGTATTGCGCCCCTCCTCGATGACCAGTTCCATCGGCTTGTCTTGAGTGGAGATGATCTTGCCCTCCTTGAGCAGGTTTTCGAATTTCGGCAGGGTGATCTCATCCGTCGCGACCATGCTGGAGCCCCGGAACAGGAAGGCACCGCCGATGAGGGCGAAAGCAATCGCGAATAGGAGCAGGCCGCGCCAGTTGAATTGAGGCTCTGGAGCGCCGGGGGGGCGCTTTGGCTTGGAGGAATTGCTGTTTGGGGAATCGGGTGTCTCGTCTGGCATTGCGTGAAGCTATTGACTACATCAGATAACACACCCTGCGGCCAATGCAAACTGAACCCCTCACACCGGCAGATTCGCTTGCTTTAACCAGGAAGGAAAACTTGGATCCATCACTGGTGGTTTCGATTCACGATGTCTCTACAGTGACCTGTGAACGGGTTGTCGGGATGCTTAAGGATCTTAAGGCTGTGGGGGTGTCTGTGACTTCCCTGCTTGTGATCCCGGACCATCATCACAAGGGAAGGATCGATTCCGATCCGGAGTTCTCAGAGTGGCTGCGAGATGTCACAGGGCAAGTACATGAGTACAAACACGAAGCAGTACTGCATGGATTTTATCATCTGAGGCCGACGAAACAGGGCGAGGGTCTGGTAACGAAGATAATCACCCAATCCTATACCGCGGGGGAGGGGGAGTTCCATGACCTGACGCGCGATGAGGCGTCTTCGTTGCTCCTCAAGGGCAAAGAGGCGCTTGCGGCATGTGGCATCACTCCCACGGGATTCATTGCCCCGGCCTGGCTACTTGGGAACGAGGCCGAGGTGGCAGTCAGAGATATGGGATTCGACTACACGACCCGGATTGGTGAGGTTATTGACTGCAAGGATGACTGCAAAGAAGGACGATCATTCCACGCCCGAAGCATGGTCTACAGCGTGAGGGCTCCGTGGCGCCGAGGAGTCAGTCTTCTCTGGAATGAGTTCCTTGCTAAGCGTCTAAAGTCTGCACCCTTGCTTCGGATCGGACTTCATCCCCCCGACTGGGACCATCAGTCGATCCGCGACCATGCTCTTTCCTGTATCCGGAAAGCCATCGAGACTCGCCGGGTGACAACTTACGCAAGATGGCTCGACCAACGGCGCGGTAGCGGACATTAAAGGAACCGCTGGATAAATCCCATGGCCCTCGTCGACCTCCATCTTCATACCCGTTACAGCCTCCGCTCTCCGGAGTGGCTTTTCCGTCGGTTGAACGTCCCTGCCAGTGTTTCCGATCCGAAGCTGCTACTCGAGAAGTTGCGCCACGCCGGAATGGATTTCTTTACCTTTACCGATGATGACTCAATCGACGGTTGCTTGGAAGTCGGCCACCTGCCGGGGGTCTTTATTAGCGAATCGGTGACGGCAGTGTTTCCAGAGGATGGTATCCGTGTTTCGCTCCTGATCTGGGGGATCACCGAGAGCCAGCACAAGGAGGTTCAGGGTCTCAAGGCAAACATCTATGAACTTCAGCAGTATCTGGCTGCCCAAGGCATTGCCCACGGCGTCGCCGGATGCCTGCATGGACTGGAGGATAAACTGCGCCCCATTCACCTGATGCGCCTGGCACTGCTTTTCCGTAATTTCGAGGGGATCAATGGTAGGGAAATAGGCCTGCTCTCGACGATGAATCGGTATCTGTTCTCGCTGGAAGTTTCAGATATCGAGCGCTTCAGCGCTGTGACGGGTCTTCAGCCGACCCATGAGGAGTCTTGGAAGAAGGGCTGGTTCGGCGGATCCGATGACCATGGAGCCACGATCCCCGCTTCGGCTCACACTGAGACTCCACCGGCTCGTGACATCGCACAACTCCTTGCTCATCTCCGCGAGGGCCGCAGTGAGTCGCGAGGGATCACAGGAACGCCACTGCGAGCCGCGCTTGATACCTATCAGGTTGCTTTTTCCTACGCCAAGGAGCGTCTCGCCGGCCATGCGGCCTCGCCGACGATTCGTCTGCTCGAGAAGGCTTTCGCACGGTTCATGGAGGGTCGTGATCCGACTACCTTCACCGCCGGGGAGAAATTCGCCTTCCTGGCCCAGGGGATCGCCAGTGGCAAAATCTTCGAGCTTGCGAATCCGGGTCCGCGCTCTCTCTGGAAAGAGCTTTCCAGTGCCCTTCATGAACCCGCCATGCGTGCCGAACTCGGCAAGGAACTTGAAGGGGTGAAGGATCCGAGCCGGAGGGCCTTCCTTATGGCGAACATGATGGCAAGCCGGCTTGCTTACAGACTGACGCTTCAGTTCCTGCAACAGCTCATGGAGGGGCGCTTTCTTGAAAGTATTCAGATGGTCGGCCCGGTGGTCCCGCTCGTCGCCCTGCTGAGTCCGTATCTCTACGCCTTCCGGACACCTGCCAGAGCCCGTCTCCGTGATGCCTCCCTCGTGATGCGCGGCAGTATCCCGCCCGAACTTCGCAACGCTCGCCGTGCCTGGTTCACGGATACACTGGATGATGTCAACGGCGTCTCCACGACGATCCAGCGGATGAGCAGCGCCCTGATTGCCAATAACAAGGAGATCGAGGTGATGGTTTCCCGCAACGAGGTTTCCGTCCCGGGAATTCCGCTCAAGAACTTTCCTCCCATTGGGGAATTCGAGCTGCCTGAGTATGAACTTCAGAAGCTGAGCTTCCCGCCTTTGCTTCAGATCATCGATCATCTGCAGACACAGAACTTCACCGAGGTGATCATCAGCACTCCGGGTCCCGTGGGACTTGCCGCGCTAGCCGCTGCCCGCGTACTAGGACTGCCAACGGCGGGTATCTACCACACGGATTTCCCCGAGTATGTCCGCATCCTGACCGAGGATGGCCTGATGGAGTCGCTGACCTGGAACTATATGCACTGGTTCTATGCCCAGCTCGACATTATCTATGTAAATTCCGACCATTACCGTCAGTGCTGGATCGACAGGGGGATTTCTCCTGAGAAAATCAAGATCCTGCCGCGCGGTCTGGATACGGGACTCTTTCATCCCGAGAAAAGAAAATCTGATTTCTGGAAAAAACGTGGCCTCCGTGACGGTGAGGTGGGAGCCCTTTATGTCGGCAGGGTATCGCGTGAGAAAAATCTGGACCTTTATGCTGCTGCGTTCCGGCGCCTGCTGGCTGCCGGGGTGAAGGTCCGTCCGCTGATCGTCGGCGACGGCCCCTATGCGGCAATGATGAAGGAACTGTTGCCCGAGGGAATCTACACCGGAAGTCTCCACAAGGAAGAGCTGGCAAGCGCCTATGCCTCGGCCGACTTCTTTGTTTTCCCCAGCACGACCGACACCTTCGGGAATGTGGTTATCGAGGCTCAAGCCAGTGGATTGCCCGTGATCGTCTCCGATGTTGGAGGTCCTAAGGATCTCGTCGAGGACGGGGTGGATGGAAGAATCACCAAGGGACTTGATCTTGATGCCTTGACTGCTGCCATTAGGCAGTTGGTTGAAGAGAAAGAGCTTCGCAAGCGGATGGGCGAAGCCTCGCGTGCGCGGGTTGCCGAGAGGGACTGGTCGGGTGCGGCTCGCCTCTTCTGGGAGGGAAGCGAGGAGTAGAAAAAGGCTAAAGGCTGAGGGCTGAAGACTGAAGGCGGGGGAGAAGTTTTTCCACGAGTTCGCAGTTCCTTACCGTGGCGCCTAGGTGCGGTTTTAGGACGTTGTTGGCGGCGGCGATCATGGTCATTCTTTTTTCTGGGTTGCCCAGCAGTGATCGAACGGAATCGACTATGTCCTGTTGATTGTTCACGCGGATCGCTGCGCCCGCTTCGCAGAGTTGCGTGGCGAGCGGTTCGAAGTTGCCGGTATGTGGGCCGATTAGCACGGGGACGCCGGCCTGCAGAGGTTCGATCATGTTCTGACCCCCGCGATTGACCGAACAGGTAAGGCTCTTGCCGACGAACACGATTGTGGCTCTGGAATACCAGGCCCTCAGTTCTCCGGTGGTGTCTAGCAGCAGAGGATCCTCGGAAAGTTCAGCACCTTCGGAACGAAGATGGGATGGAATTTTGAGTTTTTTTAAAGCGCTGCGGATCTCTTCTCGGCGTTCGACATGGCGCGGAGTGATCACCAGACGTAGGTTTGGGAATTCTTTTTTCAGGGTCAGCCAAGCTTTGGCGATCTCGAGTTCCTCTCCCTCATGGGTGCTGGCAGCTAGAAAGATCGTATGAATGATGGGATCAGCGCTCCCGGAAGTAGTCGGGCTGTGCTTTGAGTCATGTTTGATGTTTCCCGTCAGGTTGAGCAGTGCTGGCTTTATCCCCAGCGAGATCCATCGCGCTTCATCTGCAGGATCAGTCAGCGTGATTAGGTCGAGTTGATTAAAGAAAGGAGCTGTGAAGGTCCGAGCCATGCGGAAGCGTTTTTCTGAGCGGGATGAGAGACGTGCATTAAGCAGGGCGACGGGGATGCCTAGGGATTTGCAGGCGGCGATACGGTTGGGCCAGAGATCGGCTTCCACCATCAGGAGTGCCGAGGGACATAGGTGCCGGATAAGGCGCGAGGTAATGAATGGGAGATCAATTGGATTGGCCATTGGCTCCAGCCATTCGGAAGTTGACTTATCCAAGATCGCAAGCCCCGTGGAGGTCGTGGTGCTGATGAGGAATCGTGAACCCGGATTCCGGTGGTGAAACTCCGAGGCGAATTTCAATGCGATGCCGACCTCTCCCACGCTCACGGCATGGATCCAGATTCTTTGCTGACCGATCCGTGCCGTAGTTTTCCTATCAAAGATACCAAAGCGCTGGAGCGCCTTGTTCCCATAACCACCCCGTTTTCGGATGCGCACGAGATAACCAGGCAGAAGAATCAGCAGGATCGGAATAAAAAGCAGATTGTAGAGGAAGATCGTAACCCTTCTCATGATGGTCGGCGAAGGATCAGGATGCGGGACTCGCCGTAATTCCGATCGGAAAGGATCTCCCACGGGATTGAAGGGGTAGGGGGGCTGAGGGAAGGAAGGGGCTGCCTGCGCTCGCATTCGAGGATGAGGAGTCCTTCGACACCGAGTGCCTTTGTCATATTCGGATGACTAAGCAGTTTGTCGGCCTGATTGGTCACATCACCGGCAGAAGGTCTTGTATCCTTAAGATAGGGCGGGTCGGCAAAGATCAGATCGTATCCTTCCTCCTCAACAAAGAGGTCCAGGAAACGAAAGGCGTCCATCTGTTGTACGCTTGCTGGAAGTCGATCGAGCCGGGTTGATTGGAGATTCTTTCGGATCAGGCCTGCCGTCGGTCCTAGATGTTCCACAAAGGTTGCTGAGGCAGCTCCCCTGCTCAGCGCCTCGATACCAAGGGCCCCGCTTCCGGCAAAGAGGTCCAGAACGCGAGCCTCGGGAACGCGTTCACCCAGAGAGGAGAAGATAGCTCCCCGCACCCGATCCATTGTTGGTCTGGTATTTTTATCCGGTGGCTGAAGAGAGAGTCCTCCGGCCGAGCCTGCAATCACACGCATGCCTGATTCTTAGTCTGCCGGCTGAGGCATTGCCGGAGTCTGCTGCTGGGGTTGAGGTGCCGGTGCCTGGGGAGCAGGCTTACCGAAAAGACCCTGAAGAAGGCCTCCCAGTCCACCCAAATTCCCACCGAGATGAATGCCGGTAAGACGCTCGATAAGGTCCGTCCTTGGATTGGAGGCAGGTCCAGACACATGGAAGGTCACTTGGGAGTAACCCGGTTCTGGGGCCGGCGTCAGCTGTGATCCCAGAAGGCCGTGTAGGCGTCCCGTGAGTTTTTCATTAAACAGCAGCCTGGATTCGAGATTGAGCTCTCCGGAGGGTTGGAGTGGGCCCTTGGCGGAGAGGATCAAGTTCTCCGAGCGCAGAAAGAGTTCGTCGATCACGACATGTCCCTGATCGATGCGGAAAAGACACCGGCCCTCGGTGAGCTTCAGAAGTTTCAGCTCATCGACATTGAGAAGCTGGCCGATCTGTTTCAGGAAGGCCACGGGTTCAATCGTGGCTTCTTTGCACCGGAGAGTTCCCTTGCCTATCATGGTGGCGCCGTTTCCCGCTGTTCCGGCAAGAGTGAGATCTCCGTCGATCTGCCCTTCTGCGTTGGGTGATCCAAGCGAGGCGTCCACAAGTAATTTTCTCAGACTGGAGCCGGAGAGTTTGATGGAGCAGGTGTAATCGGGAGACCCGGGAGGTAGGCCACAAAGGAGAGTGCCGGTGACGAGACCTTCTCCAATGGTCGCGGAGATGTTTTGCAACTTTAGGGTGGAGCCTTCCGATCCTGCTTCAGCTTTGGCTGAGAGATCATGCAGAATCAGGGAATCGCTGATGATGACCGAAGCCGCCATGATCTTCAGTCCACCTTTTTCCTCACGTGCGTTTAGACCATTGAGCCGCAAAACCGGACGAGAGCCCGCATCCAGAAAGGAAAAATCACCATGCGAGATCGAGAGGCTTGCGAGCAGGACAGTAAGATCGGGTAATGGAACGGACTTCTTACCCTGGGGTTGTTGGGGCTGTTGTGAGAAAGAAGCAGAGGAAAAAGCTGAGGCATTGACGGCCGCCGCTGAAGGTGGGGCATGCATGGATGGGTTGACGGCGGGGGAAAGTTTTAGAGCGGACGTTGTGCTGTTTGCGCCAAACTTTACTGTAGCTGTCGGGTGTTTCAGTGAGATGGCTTCCGGCGCGAGTTCGCCCTTCAGCAGGGCCCTCCATGAGAGATACACCGTGAGTACATCGGTAGAGGCCAGGGCAAGCTGTTCTGTGGGGGTCACAATGACTCTGCCGAGGCGGATGCCACCCACTGGATTGAAGAAGACGCTCTCGAAGGAGATCGGAGTGCCAAGGGACGACGTCACAGTCGACCGGATCCGATCCTTGATTCCTGGGAGTTGAAGGGTGAGATTCGCCGCAAGAAGCAGGAATAGGAAAATCCCCAAAAGAATCGTCCCGAAGAAAAGAAAGGGCTTGGCAATCGGACGCACCCGACCAACTTAGGTGTCCTGTAGCAATTGTGAAGTGTGAAGAATCTCCTTATTATACTTAATCCGGCGGCCCATAGCGACAAGGCGGGGCGTCTTCCCGAAAGGATCCGCGAGGTTTCCGGGAATGTTGAGATGCGCCTCAGCACGATGCCGGGAGACCCCGAACTGATGGCAAGGCAAGCCGTTGAGGAAGGGTTCTCAACAATTGTCGCCGCCGGAGGCGATGGAACCATCAACGAGGTGATGAACGGAATCATCTCTGCAGGCGGCCATGATGTGACGCTGGGTATTCTCCCTGTTGGCACCATGAATGTCTTTGCGGTCGAGCTCGGCATCCCGCTGAATTCCCTAGAGAAGGCTTGGCGTATTATCATGTCCGGAGAGGTCCGCCACATCGATCTTCCGATCTGTTCCGCAGAGGGTGTCGAGCGCTGCTTTGTCCAGTTGGCCGGCGTGGGACTCGATGCCGAGGTCGTAAGGCGAACTACGAGAGAATCGAAGAAAGCCCTGGGTCCTCTGAGTTATCTCCTGTCCCTTGCCCAAGTGGCAGGGCAAAAGCCACCTCCTATCACACTGAAAAGCCATGACGGGGCGTTGAGGATTGGATCGTTTGTCTTGCTGGGGAACGGCCGTTTCTACGGAGGCCCGTTCACGATGTTCCGTCAGGGTTCTCAAGTTGACGGTTTACTGGATGTCCTTGTTTTTCAGAGTCAAAGTCCCTGGGACCTCCTCCGTTACATGCATGCCATTCTGATGGGTCAGCATGCGGAACTGAAGGATGTGGAGTATTTCCAAACATCATCCTTGCAACTTTCCTCCGAAGAACCGGTCCCTTACGAACTTGATGGCGAGATGGTTGGGTATCTCCCACTCGCCTTTTCCCTCCGTGAGGCCGGGCTTTCTGTTTTAGCACCTGTGTCAAAGACGGCTTGATCTAAGTCATCGGGATAATGGAACGCCTACGCTGCTCTCCTGTCACCGCGATCCTCTTCGGGATCAACCTGACGCTTTTCCTCTCGGAAGAGCTCTTCCGATTCTTTTTTGATTGTTCGCTCTTTCCTTATTTGGCGCTGAGTAGAGAGGGGTTGGCGGGTGGGGGATGGTGGCAGTTGGTCACTCATGCGTTTCTTCATGGCAACCTGCTGCATTTCGTCGTGAACATGGTGGCGCTCTGGTTCACGGGTCCACTTCTCGAGGAGTTGCTTGGACCTCTCCGCTACCTTCTGCTTTATCTCGCGGGGGCTGTGTTCGGAGGGATCCTGCAGACCCTCGTGACACCTGGCAGCGTTGATCTGGTGGGGGCTTCCGGATCGGTCTGTGCTCTCTTGGTTGGCTTTGGAACACTCTTTCCCAATCTGCAGATCACCGCACTTATTTTCTTCATCATTCCCGTGAAAATGAAAGCCTCAACACTCGGGTGGCTTGTCATCGTGGCATCCCTGCTTTTCTGGCTCTTGGGAGTCGAGCGCCAGATCGGGCATCTCGCCCATCTTGGGGGCGGCATTGCGGGATTTGCGATCTGCTTTTTCTACAAGAAGCTGGGACTGGTGCGACGCATCTCCGAGGTGCCACCGCCGCTTCCTTAGGGAATTTCCTAGTAATCAGAGAGGCAATTCCACAGTCATTGTGGAGGTCTTTTTTTTGACTGTCTCCTCGATCGTTCCCTCGATTTTCAGGGATTGCTGGATTGGTTGGGTGGGAGGAAGATCCCAGAAGTAGCGACGCAGGAGCACTTTCAGCGTGGCGGTGAGTGGGACGGCAAGCAAGGCGCCGAGTAGACCTCCCAAGACGATCGTCCAGGCAAAGACCGAGATGATCACGGTCATGGGATGGAGGCCGACCGATTCGCCGATGATTTTCGGAGAGATAAAGATCCCGTCCAGATTGTGGGCCACCAAGAAGACAATCAGCACAAGGGTCGGATGCCATAGGTCCCCATACTGAGCCAACGCAATCAGCAGTGCCGGGGCCAGGCAGAGGACCATGCCAAGGTAGGGAATCAGGCAGAGGATCCCAACCATGAGTCCTATCAGGAAGGAAAAATCGAGATGCACAACCAGATACAGGGACGTGCCGACGACAGCTCCATCGATAAGACTGACCAGAAGTTGACCCCGGAAGAAGTGGATCAAATAGTCATTGATCTCATTGAAGAGAGAGACGATCTCCTCCTTGAGCGGGGAGGCCCGGAGTGGAAGATAACGACTCCAATTAGCCCCGATCTCAGGTGACTCTAGCAGGAAGAAGAAGAGAAAAACAGGAACCAGAATCAGGCTGAGCAGGAATCCGAGGATGCCGAAAACACCTCCGATGCTTTTTTGAAGAAAAGTCCCGGTGGCGGAGGCGATGGTCGGCAGTTTCTCCTGCATCCAGGCAAGGCCGTTACTGGCAAGTTCGATGCCGTAGAGTTTGAAGCGGTCAGGCGTGAGATCTTCGAGTGGGAAGATTGGAATATGGGTAGCAAGCCCGGCGGGCTTGGTTGCAACTGTACTGGCTTTCAGAGCCGCCAGCTTCTGGAGTTCGGCGGCTGATTGCTTGGCCAGAGAGCTGATGCTTTCACTGTAGGCGGGGATGCGGCTGGCAAAGATGCTACCCTGATGCTCGAGGGCAGGGGCGATTGTGATGCCGATGAGTGCCAGGCCAGCGCTGAAGAGGACAAAGACGATGACCACGGCCCAGGTGCGCGGGATTCTCCATTTGCAGAGCAAACCCACGACGGGAGTCAAAAGATATGCGAGCACCGCTGCGATCGCGATCGGGGTGAGGACCGGCTTCAAATAGCCACATGCGGAAACGATGCTCCAACCTGCGAGTAGAATGACCGAGATGAATGCTAAGGCCGCAACAGCCGTCAAGGCTGCCCAGCAGACTTTCTTCTGAAAAGATGTGGGAAGTTCGGGGTAGGCCATAAGTTATTAGCAATTATCCTCTTTCTTCCAGTTTGTCCAATGTGCTCCCAGCCTGATAGATCTTTCGCGGAGTGACAACGAAGTCCATCGGGATGTCATCACTGTCGCATGGTACCTCAGCCACGATCTGCCAATCCCAGGCAAGTCCTGCCTTGATCCCCCTAAACTCTGGTTGTCCAAGCAGACGGTCGTAGAATCCTTTCCCCCGTCCGAGTCGTCCGCACTTCGGATCGAATGCCAGCCCCGGTACAAAAGCCAGATCGACCTCGGAGAGTCTAGCTCGATCCCAGCTTCCGGGGTCCGGTTCGCTAATGCCGTAGGACCCGGTGATCCAGCGGCTTCTGGAGCTCATCCTGTAGATTTCCAAATGATCCCCCGCGATTCTCGGGAAGAGAAAGAAATATTCCGGTGCGGCGCTGATGAGCTCCATGGGATCGGGCTCCCACTCGATAGGAGAGAAAAGAAGAACGGAAAAAGAATTTTTCCAAGCATCCAGCTTGAGAATATTTTCCATAAACGAAGCCTCGGCTTCGAACGGTAAAGGCAAAAGCAAAGACCTCTCATCAGAGATCATTTTCATCCGCTCACGTAGCCTTTGCTTTTCAGCAGTTCTCATCCACTCTTTCTATGACATAAACGAGGCGACCATGGTCAAAAAACTTCTCAAGCAAGGAACCGAGAATATCAAGAAGAGGGTTGCTATGCGGACGCAGCCAAAGCCTCAGTCCAAGTCGAAGCCTGAACACCATGTCTCGATGAAGCTCGGGGAGGGATGGCATAAGCGCAACTTCCTCACAGAAGTCATCATTCCCTCTCTCTTCTCGGCACGGGAAGTTGTTTCCTCACCGACAAAACTGCCGGAACTTTCAGCAGGAGAGCTTGCCATTACTTGGATCGGTCATGCCTCCTTCCTGATCCAGACTCCTGAACATTCCATCCTGATAGATCCGAACTGGGCCAAGTGGCTGAAGGTCATCAAGAGGCTTAAGGATCCGGGGCTTGAGATCCACGAACTTCCTGCGATCGATCTGGTTCTTGTTAGTCATGCCCACTTCGATCATCTCGACAAGAAATCCCTCCGGGCCGTGGCTGCTGACCAGCCCATTATCGTGCCCGAGCATGTCGGTGATCTTGTCAGTGGCCTCGGCTTTAACCGTGTGCAGGAGCTGAAGCGTTGGGAGAGCATGGAGCTCGGCTCGCTGAAGATCACCCTGACCCCGGCCCATCACTGGGGCGCCAGGATGCTGCATGACAAGCACCGTGGTTTCGGCGGATTCCTGATCGAGTATGCCGGACGCACGATCTTTCACTGCGGTGACAGTGCCTGGTTTGAGGGATTCGCTGAGATTGGAGAGCGTTCCAAGATCGACATGGCACTACTCCCGATCGGAGCCTACGACGCTCCGACCGGGCGGGATGTCCACATGAATCCCGAAGAGGCCCTCCGAGCCTTCACCGCCCTCGGTGCGGATATCATGATCCCGATGCACTACGGCACCTTCCGGCTAGGATTCGAACCGATGGATGAGCCTCCCGATCGCCTGATGGGTCATGCCAAGTCACTCGGGATCGATGAAAAAATCAGAATCCTCAAGGAAGGGGAGCCTGCTGTTTTTTAGGGCTGGATCCTTTAGTGCATTAGCTCAGCGTTGGGAAACTACTGATTGAGCAACTTGAAAGCGATGCGCTGATGAAGAGCCTTTTCTCTAAAGCCCCTTCATCAGCTCTTCCCATGTTACATTGAAAGCAGCCCGGAGTTTGGCTGCCACTTCGATGGTCGGGGTATAACTACTGGCCTCGATCAATTGAACATATCTACGGCTGATATCCGCCTTCTCTGCCAACTGCTCCTGTGTCAGAAGTGCCTGATTTCTGAGTCGGTATACATTTTGTCCGAAAATTTTCTTCTGTGGTTTTGGCACTCCCCAAGCATTGCGAAGCGTTTACCTTTGTAAGCGAAGCATGCTGCGCTTTTTTGTTGCGCTGAGAGAAGACTTCTATTAACTCAAAACAGATTTTAAAAATCATCTGGATGCGCAAATCGTACCGCATAACGAACTGCATAAAATGGACGCTAATGCTGGCCATTGCTCTCTGCTTGGGTGCAACGCCTCTGCTTGAGGCCAAAACCCTCACCAAGTTATCGCTTGCTACTAAGGCTCCAGCAGTCACGGAATCCAATCTGAATACTGCTTCCCTTGATCTGATGGATGAGGGACGCGATTTAGTTGATGTGACTGAAGGAGGCACGAACATCGACAATGCACCTATGTTGACGAACGCTTCGACTGCTTTGCCCTATCAGGTAATTGCATCGAAGGTCATTCCCACCACGGGAGCCGGAACACTTACGATTCCAGTGCCACCGATCCTTCCACTTGCACTACCACCAACTCATTTTCGGACCCAGGAACATCTCTCCCTCCCAGATTCTCATCGCCTCAGACTAACTTTCGTTCGGGTAGCGTGAGTCTTTAATCCTCACGAGGTATTTTTATCGCTATTTAAAGGCGGATTATCTGAATTTCATCGCTTGTTTTTGTGGTAATCTAAGCTTTTCTTAACCCATGAAAAGGTCTTTCAAGATTGCGGCCTTGGCCTGCTTTGCCGCTCTTGTGGTCTTCGTGATTTTAGGTGGCCGAGACGAAAAGAAAGACTCCTTACCCACCAAAAAACCGGCGACTGGAGGTGGTCCGGCAACGCCAAATCTCCTCTCTACTGGATCATCCACAGGATCCCCGTCGTTACCTGCGGCGACAACTCAAGGAATCCAAGGGGCAATCGCTGCCGTGCCCTCCGCTCCCCCGATCGTCGCCCGTAATGCTTCCGCTTTGGTCAGTCCAACAGTCGCGCAACAAATTGCTCAGAAGGAGGCTCTCTTCGGAAGCCATGGACCAGTCACGCTTGATTCGATTCCCTCTGGCCACTTTCGCTCGGAGTTGGAAGCTCTGGAGCCTGCAGCTAGGCAGAGTGCCTTAACCCAACTCTCAGATCTAAAAATTCCACGTCAGGACGTGGGATCACTGCACGCCGATAATGAGGGGTCACTTCTCTATTCCTGCCCGCCACCCACCTCTCCAAGTCCTACTCCGGCATCCACCCGGGTAAACCCAACGCCTTCCGAGTCAGTAATAAGTAACTCCTCCACTTCCGCTAAGGCTGCACAACAAGGGGCAAGATCATCCGATTCCTCACTGACAGAGACAGGCGCATCCATGAGTGCCACATACGCAGTGGCCCCCTCGGCGATTTCCGTGACTACCAATGTACCAATCAACTCACCACCACCTCTGCACAGCAAACAGGGAGCAACCAATGTAATCTATCTGAATTTTACGGGCCAGGTCGTCTCCGGGACGGCGTGGAATCTCCATCACGCAGCCCGATACCCGTGCCAACCGTTTGACATCGATCATGACCTCAAGACGTTCAATCCTACTGAGCAGCAATTAATCGTCGATATCTGGGAACGCGTGGCGGAGCACTACCGCCCCTTCAATGTCAACGTCACCACCGTGAAGCCCGCCTCATTCGCCAACAACCGCGTGGCAACCGCACTGATCACAAGGAACTTTGATACAAACGGTGTGAGTCTACCGGATGCAGAGGCGGGAGGTGTCGCATACCTGAATAAGTTCGGTAGCAAAGACTTTGTGAAAAAATATTCCCCGGCTTTTATCTTCTTTGACAATCTCTCCACTAATCCCTCCTACATTGCCGAGGCTGCCGCGCACGAAATCGGTCACAATCTCGGTCTTACTCACGACGGTACCGTGGCGGATGGATATGCGCCGGCTCAGGAGTATTACCACGGTCACGGTAGTGGTGCGACTTCATGGGCCCCAGTGATGGGTGACTCCTACGGCAAGAGCGTCTCCCAATGGAGCCAAGGAGAATATTTTGACGCGAATAATCCCCAGGATCAGGTCGGGATCATTGCCGGGAGACTCAGCTTCCGGACCGACTATGCCAGCAACTCGATCGCAACGGCCACCCCGCTTGCTACCAACGGGATCATGCTCTCGGGATCCGGGGTGATCGTCAGGAACACCGATGTCGATTACTTCTCTTTCTCCAACTCTTACCCGCAGGTCAAGATGATCGTCTCCCCTCTGCGGCCTGCGGAGATGCCTTGGAACGACCCTCTCGATGTTACGATTGATCTGATTGATTCCAATGGAACAGTGATCAGCCATTTTGATTCTCCACTTAGAACCGATGTCGACGCGACCCTTCCGCTTCCTCTGGGAAACTATTATCTCAGGGTCTATGGGTCGGGAGCCGGATCCCCGATGAGTAATTCTCCAACGGGATATACAACTTACGGAAGTTTGGGTTCATACACCGTAACCCTCACGCAGCAGCCTTATCTTCCTCCACAGATCTTTCCGGGATTCGGTGACAATGCTTCACTCAGTGTTCTTCCCGGTGGCGTCCAACCCTACGCTTTCAGGTGGACAAGGGATGGAATTGTCCTTCCGGAAGTTACGGGAGGTATTCTTACCCTGACCAACGTGCAGCAATTCGATGGCGGTGTTTATGGAGTCACCGTCACCGATGGTTTAGGCAACACCTCCCACTGCACTTCCTGGGTGATTCCCCGCCACGTCAACACCACACTCATATCGACTGGAAATAATGCCCCCGTCATCCCGGCCTCAGCATCAAATGTAGTTAGCATGAGCGCCCGTAGTTCCGTGTCGGCTATTCTTAATGCCGACAGCACGGTCACGGTCTTGGGTGACAATACCTTCGGACAGACCAACGTGCCATCTGGACTCACTAACGTCATCGCGGTTTCCGCCGCCGATGCCCATGTCCTTGCACTCAAGAGCGACGGAACGGTCCTCGGATGGGGAGATAACAGCAGGGGGCAGATCGACATTCCGATCGGTCTTTCCAATGTGGTGGCGATCGCTGCTGGTGGCGGTGTTCCGCGAAGCCACAGCTACAGTGTTATCACATCTTACTCCATGGCTCTCAAAGACGATGGCACTGTTGTGGCATGGGGTGATGATGACTATGGACAAACTGATGTGCCACGGGGACTCAGCAATGTCGTGGCCATTGCAGCGGGTAATTCGCACTCCGTTGCCCTGATCGAGGACGGCAGTGTCGCAGCTTGGGGAGGGCATAATACGAGCTATGGTGTTGCAAACGTGCCGGCTGGACTTTCCAATGTGGTATCAGTTGCCGCCGACGGTGAAATGAGCCTTGCCCTGAAGAATGACGGGGCCGTGGTCACGTGGGGGCAACATACCAATGTTCCTACGGGCCTGAACAATGCCATTGGGATTGCTCAGGCGGGCAATACGGGAACAGCCCTTCTGAACGACGGGACGGTCATCAACTGGGATTTTTTCCAGACGAACATACCCTCCGCTTTCTACAGCATGGTTGATGTGCAGGCGGGGACGGGGTTTCTGCTAGGACTCAGGAGTTATTATTTCACACTTCCACCCTCGATTATCGCTCAACCTTCGGGAGTGACCCTTGGCGCCGATCATACGGCGACCTTCTCGGTTCTTGTCGGCGGGGCCCCTCCCCTTTCTTATCAATGGAGGAAGAACGGTATGCCGATCACCGGAGCCAACGCCCGGTTCTACACAACCCCGCCACTGCTCCTGGCGGATAACGGATCCTCCTATGATGTGATCGTATCCAATCAAGTTGGCTCCATTGCAAGTCATGAAGCCATTGTCACGGTGAAGTCGTTGATCATGGATCAGGGCCCACAGGCAAACTTCACCCTGGGACAGTCTCTCACTCTCAGCGGAAGCATTTCAGGACTCCAAGGCACCCCTTCATGCCAGTGGTTCTTCAATAATCAGCCTATTGATGGAGAGACAAACACATCCATAAGCCTGAATGCCCTGCAATATGCCGATGCCGGATATTACGCGTTGGCCGTCACGGATTCGGGAGATGGATCAATAAGGACAAACGGCACATTTCTTGTTCCACACCTGACCACCAGCCGCATCGCCTTCTGGGGGCAAAGTTGGGGAGCAAACACCGTGCCCACTAACAATAATGTCATTGCTCTCACGGTCGGCGATAATCATAACGCGCTGGCTGTAACATCCGGTGGGGACGTTGTTGCCTGGGGAAACAACAGTACTTTTCAAAACAATGTTCCAAAGGGGCTTTCCAATGTGGTTTCAGTGGCTTCAGGCTTCTACTCATCCCTAGCGCTGAAAAATGACGGAACCGTGGTTTCGTTCGGAAACCAGTGGGTTGGAAACTATTCCCAGCTGCCGCCGCAGGGATTGTCCAACGTCGTTTCCATCGCTGCGGGAAGTGAAACCTTCGGAGCTTTGAAAAATGATGGAACGGTCACCGAATGGGGCGATAATACATATAATCAGCGCGATTTACCATGGGGTATTCAAAACTACGCGGTCATCTCGATTGCTATGGGGGGACTCAATACAATCGTTCTGAAGAGCGATGGCAATGTTATCACCTGGGGAAGTTTATACTCCTCCCAGCCCGCGATTCCTCCCGCAGCCACTAATGTGGTTGCCGTTGCCGCCGGGGGGCAGCATTACCTCGCACTGAAAGCCGACGAAACGGTTGTTGCATGGGGTAATAACAGCGCGGGGCAAACCAATGTCCCGACTGGCCTCAGTAACGTTGTTTCCATTGCTGCGGGAGGAAACTCTTCCATGGCGTTAAAGAGCGACGGAACCGTCTTGGTCTGGGGTGATAATTCTGATGGTGAAACAAACATTCCATCGGGACTGACCAATGTCGTCGTGATCGCAACTAGACAGAATCAATGCTACGCCCTTGTGAACACTGCTGCTGGAACTAATGCTCCAGAGCCGTCCCCCACTCCAACTCCCGTCCCCTCTGCCACACCCGCGCCCTCTCCGACGAATTCTCAAACCATCTCCCTGTCACCCGTTTCCCCGCGGATCTTTGATTCTTCTCCAATTTGGATTAATGCCTCCGCTTCCTCGGGATTGCCGGTCGAACTGAGTGTGGTTTCTGGCCCTGCAACGCTATCCGGAAACAAGTTATCGCTTACGGGGGTGGGAACCGTGGTCATCGTCGCCAACCAATCCGGGAACTGGAACTACCTTCCAGCTCCGCAAGTAACCAGCAGCTTCGCCGTCACCTCGGCTTCCCAAAGCATCAGCTTCTCTCCAATGGCCACACTCACCCCGACAAATGCTCCCTTCTCCCTCTATGCCACAACCTCCTCGGGACTGCCGGTCTCCTTCAGTAGCAGTGCCCCCTCTGTCCTGAGTATCTCGGGGAACACTGCAACGATCAATGGCTGGGGAAGGGCAGTCGTTACCGCCACTCAGGGGGGCAACTTCGGATACTCAGCCGCAACTCCGGTCTCGCAGACGATCGTGGTCGGAGTCTTTCAAACGATCTCTCCATTCGAAACGATTCCCACGGTGTCCTATTCCAAGAAAAAAAAGGTCACTATTACTCCACCGACATCCACCTCGGGACAAGCCTTGTCGGTCTCCGTGAAGTCGGGGCCCGCAACGATCTCTGGTAATACCGTCACCCTGACGGGAAGGGGAACGGTCGTTCTGGCCGCAAATCAGATTGGCAATGCCCAATACCTACCAGCCCCTCAGGTGACGACGAGTTTCACGGTGAAATAAAAAAGGCGTTGGCCATTACAGCCAACGCCCTTTTATTGAATTCCTGAGAGCCTAAAAGACTTCAGCCTTTTTTAGCTTACTTACTTACCCAGAACCTTGTTCCAGGCAGCGATCTGCGCGGATTGAGCGGCGAAGAGTGCCTCTGGTGAGTCGATGATCTCGATCGAGGTGATCTTGTCACCCTGCTTGATCGTGTTCACGACCTCCTGGTCCTTCGGGCCATCGACGGCGCCAAAGATGGCATGCTTGCCGTCAAGCCAAGGGGTCGGTACATGGGTGATGAAGAACTGACTGCCGTTGGTGCCGGGTCCGGAATTGGCCATCGAGAAGAGACCGCCGCGGTCGTGCTTGAGACCGGGAGCGAACTCGTCGGCAAATTTGTAGCCGGGGCCGCCCATGCCGGTGCCGGTCGGATCGCCACCCTGGATCATGAAATCAGGAATGACGCGGTGGAAGGTGATGCCATCATAGAAGCCGCGGCGGGCGAGATTTAAGTAATTGGCGACAGTGATAGGAGCCTTGCTGGCAAACATGGTCGCATGGATATCTCCCTTGGAAGTGTGGAGAACAATGCGGATGTCCTTGACCGGTTCGGCGGGGTTTGCGGCTCCTGCGATACCGGGGGCCATGCAGAGAGTGGTGGTTAAGGTCGTTGATAAGGCGAAAAGTGTCTTTTTCATTGGACTTCTATTGGGTAGCAGAGAGGTGTGCCAAAGAAAGCCAAAACCATCAAATCTTCGAAAGCTTCCAAAGTTTCGCGGAAAAACTCCCGAGTCTCAGTTCCCAAGGCTTTAAAGACTTCAAAGGACACGATCACCGTGGGCTTGGTCCAGATGCGTTGCGTCAGCTCGCCCGCGGAGAATCTCAAGACTGCCATGCGTCTGATTCGGGAAGCTGCCAAGAAAGGAGCTAAGGTGGTTTGCCTGCCGGAGCTTTTCATGAGCGAGTACTTCTGCCAGAGCGAGGATCACGACTATTTCAAGCTGGCCGAAGTGATCCCGGGACCGACCACAAAGTCGCTAGGCAAAGTGGCCAAGGAGCTGGGAGTAGTGATCATCGCTTCTCTCTTCGAGCGCCGAGCGCCGGGCCTCTATCACAACACGACGGCCGTCATCGAGGCCGACGGCAAGTATCTCGGCAAGTACCGGAAGATGCATATTCCCGATGATCCGCTTTTCTATGAGAAGTTTTACTTCACGCCGGGTGATCTCGGTTTTCGCAACTGGAAGACCAGCGAGGGTGATCTGGGTGTTCTCATCTGCTGGGACCAGTGGTATCCAGAGGCGGCGCGCCTTACGGCCCTGCAGGGTTCCGAAGTGATTTTCTATCCGACCGCGATCGGCTGGCATCCCTCGGAGAAGGAGCAGTATGGGGAGAATCAGAAAGCCGCCTGGCAACTCGCCCAGCGTGCCCATGCATTAGCCAATGGCTGCTATGTCTGCGGAGTCAATCGCATCGGCCACGAGAACCCTGTGGCTTCTGCAGGAGGGGAGGGGTTGGAGTTCTGGGGAGGGACCTTTGTCGCCGCGCCTAACGGCCAGATCATCGCTGAGGCTCCTGCAGACAAGGAGACTGTCCTTGTGGTCGATCTCGACCGCCAGTTCATGGATACTCAGCGGACGCACTGGCCTTTCCTGCGAGACCGCCGGATCGATGCCTATGCAGGGATCGAAAAGCGCTTTATCGATTCATTCGATTGAAAAAAGCGATCGCCAATACCGATCCGCTACCTGATCAGGTGCGGGATTACCGTCTCCTGATGGAGCGGTGGCTTACGCTTGTGAACCGGATTCCCGCACTCGATCTCTCGGTGTATGCAGAGGCGGAGGGCTATCCCCTGATAGTTGTCCGCTCGGAACGTCATGACCCGAAGATGCCCTTTGTCTATCTGTCTGCCGGCATTCATGGCGATGAACCAGCCGCAGTGGAGGGATTGATCCGCTGGGCAGAGACCTCTCTAGGGAAACTTGTATCCTGGAACTGGATGATCTTTCCATGTCTCAACCCATGGGGACTGGAGCGGAATATCCGCTTTGATGCCAAGAACCGCGATCTCAACCGGTTCTATGATTCAAAGAAAGTTCCTCAGATTGTGGCCCAGCTTTCCTTAATGAAGGGGAGCCGCTTTGATGTGGCTGTTACTCTGCACGAGGACTACGACGCACGAGGTTTTTATTTTTACGAGGTGGCTGCTAAGCGTCCCCATTGGGGCGAATTGCTTTGCGCCGAACTCATCTCCGTGTTGGACGCGGATCCTCGCCGCAAGATCGACGGTCATTCCGCTCGCAACGGTTTGATCAGGCGCAAAATCAAGCCAGACATGATGAAGGGACATCCCGAGGCTTTTCGCCTGCATTTTCAGCATGCAGCGAGGACCTTTACTCTGGAGACGCCTTCTGAGGACTCTCTCGGCCGGCGTGTTCGGCTTCAGGAGCGCTTTCTTGCCGAGACGGTCAAAAAATTGAAACTGGGTATGGTTTCCTGAGAAAAAACAGATAAAGTAAATTTTTTGATGAAGCACATTAATTTTTCCCTGCTTTGCCTTTTGATTGTGGCCTTCGCGGCGGTGACCTTGAGGGCCGACGTTATCACCCTCAAGGATGGAAGGGAAATCAAGGGTGAGATTCTTAACGAGACGCCCGATGCCGTTCTGATCGAGTATTACGTAACCCCGACAATCAAGGATCAGAAGCTCTATTCCCGGGACGAGATTGCTCACATGGTCGCGATTCCCGCTGACGAGAAGGCCTTCCTGGCGATCGGGAATCTGGCAACACCCGACACAGTTCTAGACACAGCGTTCTATGACCAGCTCATCGATAAAAAGATTCCTGAATTCTTGGGACACTACCCCTATTCCAAGCATCTCGCGGAGCTCCGTGAGGACCTCCATTCTCTTGAGGCGGAACGCTCCCGGGTGCGCCGCGGAGACCGTAGGATCAACGGAGTCTGGATCACCGCTGCCCAGATCACCGCGGATCCTTATCAATCGGGAGCGAAGATCAAGTTCACCGAGATGAAGGAATTGGCCGGCACGAACGATTGCGTGTCTTCGCTCCAATCCTATGAACTGCTCGAGAAGGAATTCTCGGGGTCGGAGGTCATGCCAGATGCCATCGCGCTGGCCCAGATTCAGATCGATCAACTTCAGGAAAAACTCGCCATTGCGAAGACCAACTTCGAAATCATCGACAAGCGTCGTCAGAAAGCCATTGCTCTGGCCCCTGCGGACCAGGCTAGGGAGATCAAGGATGCCCTGCAGAATGAGAAGCTTGCGGCCACCAATGCCCTGGCGATCGCCACTGCGGACGGGTCCAAGTTCTTCCCGATATTCCAGAACAGCAAGGAGTCCATGGACGCTCTCCAGATACTGATCACGGCCGAAAAAACTCGCCTCACAGCCCTCCAGAAGCTCCAGATGACGGAGGGGTTGGCCGCCTCAAGTCAATGCGCTAGACTTGTCTCCGAGGGAAAGCTCAAGGAAGCGCAGGACCTGTTGGCCCAATCCCAGACCCTTTGGCCCGCAAACATTGAGAACATCCGGCTGAAACTCCGCTTGGATGATCTTGTCAAATCCCAGGCCGCTGCGGCTGCAGCCGCGCCTCAAGCAGCAGCCGCTCTCAAAAAAGCAACGCCTTCACCTACACCCATCGCACCTGTTAAGCCATGACCGACACAGCCCGCTCCGCATCCCTCGATCGCAAGACGAGTGAGACCGAAATCACACTCCGTATCTCACTCGACGGCGAAGGCCGATCCTCCATCCGGACCGGCATTCCGTTTTTCGATCACATGTTGACCCTGTTTTCCCGACACGGCCTCGTTGATCTGGATGTCGAGGCGAAGGGCGACATCGAGGTCGACTATCATCATACCGTGGAGGATGTGGGACTGGCGCTCGGGGCTGCCTTTACGAAGGCCATCGGTGACAAGTCGGGGATCCGTCGTTATGGGAGTGCTTATGTTCCGATGGATGAAGCCTTGGCCCGCGTCGTCGTGGATTGCAGCGGACGTCCCTACCTTGCCTATGAGGTTCCGCGCGGCGTCGAGGCGATTGGACTCTTTCCCTTTCAGCTCGTCGAGGAGTTCCTGCGTGCATTCAGCGTACAGGCTGGTCTGACACTCCATGTTTCCATTTTGGCCGGACGTGATGCTCATCACATGGCGGAGGCGATCTTCAAGGCGCTGGGACGAGCCCTCGATGTCGCTGTCTCCCGTGATGATCGGGTCAAGGGAATCCCCAGCACCAAGGGCGTGCTGTGAGTAAGTCGCCGCTTCTCGGTCTCGTCGACTACGGCAGCGGCAATCTTCGAAGCGTCCAGCGCGCTATCGAGCATGCCGGTGGGGAATGCATTCATATCCAGCGCGAGGCTGACACGACGGGCTGCGCCGCACTAGTTGTTCCTGGGGTAGGTTCTTTCGGGGATTGCGCACGCCAGCTTAGGGAGACGGGGCTATGGGAATTGATCAAGTCTTGGATCGGTGCTGACAAGCCCTACCTCGGCATCTGCTTGGGCTACCAGCTTCTCTTCGACTCAAGCGAGGAATCGCCAGGTGTGGAGGGCCTCGGCGCTCTTCGTGGAAAGGTTGTCCATTTTCCCAAGTCCCCGGGACTCAAGATTCCCCATATGGGATGGAATCAACTGCACATCCGCAAACCCTCCGATAGCCTGATGACAGGGCTGGGTGAGAATCCTGATTTCTACTTTGTCCATTCCTACTATCCGGTTCCCGAGGATGACGCGCTCATCACTGCAACCTGTGCTTATGGTGTGGAATTCGCCGCTAGTGTCACCAAGGGCAACCTGAGCGCGGTTCAGTTCCACCCCGAGAAGAGTCAGGAGTTGGGATTGGCCATGCTCAAAAACTTCATCTCCTCCCTCTAAGATACCTCTTCACTTTCCACGTCACAAAATGCTCCTCTATCCCGCCATTGATCTCATGGATGGTCAGGTTGTCCGTCTGGAACGCGGCCTAGCCGCAAAAAAAACTGTCTATAGTGATGATCCTGTTGCCATAGCACTGAAGTGGGTGGCTGCCGGGGCCGATTGGATTCATCTTGTGGATCTCGACGCAGCCTTCGAGGGAAAAAGCCGGAATCTGGATGTCATTCGTGCAATAGCTCAGGCTATCTCCGTGCCTTGCGAACTCGGTGGAGGGATGCGTGACGCCGGATCAATCGAGGCGGGTCTGGAGACCGGTGTCAGCAGAGTCATTATCGGCACCAAAGCGGCCGAGCCAGGCTTCCTAGCAGAAGCTGCTGGTGCCTTTGGACCATCCCGTCTAGCTGTCGGCATCGATGCCAAGGAGGGAAAGGTCGCCGTGAAGGGATGGGTAGAGACCATGGAGATGACCGCACTTGATCTAGCCCATGAGGCCGTGAATGCGGGTATTCGAACCATCATTTATACCGATATCGCAACAGACGGAATGCTTCAGGGGCCTAACCTTACCGCCATGCGTGAGATGGCACTCTCTGTTCCCTGTGATCTGATCGCCAGCGGCGGGGTGTCGGGCCCTGAAGATCTTCGTCAGCTCGCCACCATTTCCGGGATCCATGGGGCGATCATTGGCCGTGCGCTCTACGAGGGACGCATGCCGGAGGATCTCAGGACTATCCTCAACTAATCCGGAACGTCCTTAGGGAATCTTTGGGTGCTCTCCCTGCGGTTCAGATGATGATCATTTCTAAGAATTTTTAGAATGATTCTAATTTAAAGAATTGCCCTCGAATCTCTTTTTATGATTCGCTGATTTCACCACAAAATACATCATGGCCCGCTCCTTCAATGAACTTACCCAGCAGGAGATACTTGCCTTGGCTATTAATGCGGAGGAGGACGACTCCAGGATTTACAGTCAGTTTTCCGAGCGTTTGAAAGAGCAGTATCCTGACACGTCCCGGACCCTTATCACGATGAGGGATGAGGAGTTGGGACATGCCCATCGCCTTATGGAAGTCTTCAAGGCCTCTTATGGTGCCAATCTCCCCTTTATTCGCCGACAGGATGTGAAGGGATTCATAACACGCAAACCGCTCTGGCTTTCAAGTCTCCTGACAGTTGATCAGGTGCGCAAGGAAGTGGAGACCATGGAATATGAAGCGAGGAAGTTCTACGAGGTCGCCGCCAAGCGAACCTCCAATCTCTCTGCGCGAAAACTCCTAAATGAACTAGCTCTTGTTGAAGCCGCCCATGAGGAACTTGCCGCCGGATTCTGCGAATCGATGGAGAAGAGTGGCACGCTGGATATTGAGCGTGAGACTACCCGCCGGATGTTCATTCTACAGTATATACAGCCCGGCCTTGCCGGCTTGATGGATGGCTCTGTTTCGACTCTGGCCCCGGTCTTTGCAGCGGCTTTCGCCACCCGGAGCAGTCATGACGCCTTCCTGGTTGGTTTGGCGGCATCAATCGGGGCTGGCATTAGCATGGGCTTCGCAGAGGCATTGTCCGATGATGGAGTCCTCAGTGGGCGAGGTCATCCCTACATACGAGGTACCATTTGCGGTCTCATGACGACGATCGGGGGCATTGGTCATACGATTCCTTTCCTCATTCCTGGTTTCGGAGTTGCGATGGCGGTCGCTGTTGCCGTCGTGGCCGTGGAATTGGCCGCGATTGCCTGGATCCGACACAAGTACATGGATACGCCGCTGATGGCCGCAACCTTTCAGGTGGTGGTGGGCGGCGTCCTCGTCTTTATCACCGGCATACTCATCGGATCGGCCTAAATCGGTAGTAGGGGGTCGGATTTGGGTTATAGGAAATCAAGGAAGGGGTGATTCGCCCCATTCCCAATCATCTATTCCCCATTGCCGAATCAGCTCTAGTCCTGCTTGAACTTGGAGTGTCCCTCTTTCTTGATTGGTCCAATGGCCGCTAGCAGGGATTTCGCCTGGTCGTAATTTCCAGCCTTCACGGCCTCCTCGATCTGATTAAAGGCGGCAGAGAGTTTTTCGATCTGAGTCTTGTAATCGGCCAGGAACTTCTCCCGATCTGTTTGTGGAATCGAGGCTGTCTTGCGGGGGCTTAATCCCTCGGAGTCAAAGGCAGCCTTCTTGAGGGTCTCAATCAGCGTGACAGATGATTGCTGTTTCTCGGGATCAGCGATCTGTCCGGAGAGCTGTTTCATGCTCCGAGTCAAGATCTGCATCTGCTTCTCAAGCGGTGTGTCGTCGGCACGGATTGAGAGAACAAAGGTAATCAAGGAAAAGAAAAGGAGAAGGTTGCGGATTTTCATAAGATGTTTATGTGCTGGGAAAGAGTGACAGGATTCGTAAGAAATTAGACCGCCACGATATTCACCAGACGTCCTGGGACGACGATCACTTTCTTCACTTCTTTGCCTTCCAGGAGCTCTGCGAACACCGGATCCGCAAAGGCAGCCTTTTCGACACTCTCCTTATCCGCTCCCGTTGGTACTGTCAGATGGCCGCGAACCTTGCCATTGATCTGGACCGCGTAGGTGATCTCGTCCACGACGAGATACTCTTCATTCCATGAGGGCCATTTCGACTGAGAGGCGAGACCTCCGAATCCCGGAAACTTTGCCGACAGGCGAGACCAGAGCTCTTCCACGAGGTGAGGTGCAAAGGGGCTCAGCAATGGCAGGAAGAGGCGGAGTGCTTCCAGGGGGCGTGGCTTCGCATTCGTGAACTCGTTCGTGAAGATCATCATCTGCGAGATTGCCGTATTGAAACTGAGCGACTCGATGTCCTGAGTGACCTTCTTGATCGTGGCGTGCAGGACGCGGCGTTGGGTTGAGCTCAACTCCTGCTCCGCGAGATCCTCGGAAAGAACCCAATTCCCCTCCTGATCTTCCGTCATCGCCATGCGCCAGACGCGGGCAAGGAATCGGTAGACCCCTTCGACCCCGGTCATGCTCCAGGGCTTCCCGTGCTCCAAGGGGCCCATGAACATCTCGTAGAGTCGGAGCGAGTCGGCTCCGTATTCGGTGACGACCGAGTCGGGGTTGACGACATTACCACGGCTCTTCGACATCTTCTGGCCGTCATCTCCGAGGATCATCCCTTGGTTGACTAGGCGTTGGAAGGGCTCCGGAGTGGTGAGTTGTCCGAGATCGAAGAGAACCTTATGCCAGAAACGGGCATAGAGCAGGTGCAGCACCGCATGCTCGGTACCACCCACATAGAGATCGACTCCACCGGGAGCGCCTGTTCCACCCATCCAGTACTGCTCGGCCGCTTTACCGATAAAGCGCTCCGAGTTCTTCGGATCGCAGAAGCGCAGGTAGTACCAGCAGGAGCCAGCCCATTGGGGCATCGTGTTCAGTTCACGGCTAGCGGTCTCGGAATATCGGACCCAATCCACGACCTTTGAGAGCGGAGGCTCGGCGGTTCCAGTCGGTTTGAAATCCTCCATCTCAGGGGGTTCCAAGGGAAGTTCACTAGCCTCGAGTGGACGATGGGTGCCGTTCTCCCAGACGATCGGGAAAGGCTCTCCCCAATATCGCTGACGGGAAAAGAGCCAATCTCGCAGCTTATAGGTGATAGTGCCCTTCCCGGAGCCTTGCTCTTCAAGCCAGGTGATCATCTTGCGCTTCGCTTCCGGCGTGAGTAGTCCGTCGAACTGACCCGAATTCACAGAGATGCCTTCGCCGCTAAAACAACCTTTGATAGGTTCGTCGGGACGGACCACTTCTCGGATCGGAAGGCCGAAGGTGACTGCGAACTCATGGTCGCGCTCATCATGGGCAGGGACTGCCATAATGGCACCCGTCCCGTAGCCGGTAAGGACATAGTCGGCGATCCAGACCGGGATCCTCTCGTTATTGACAGGATTGATGGCGTAGATGCCGAGAGGCACGCCGGTCTTCTTCTTTGCCAGATCGGTGCGCTCTAGGTCGCTCTTGGAATTGCACACTTTCCGATAGGCTTCCACGGCCTCGCGTTGAGCGGTGGCGGTGATCTTCTCGACGAGCCCGTGCTCCGGGGCCAGAACCAAGTAGGTGGCGCCGAAGAGCGTATCGGGGCGTGTGGTGAAGACTGTGACGTTTTCCTCAAACTCTTCGAGAGTAAATCGAACCTCAGCTCCCTCGCTGCGACCGATCCAGTTGCGCTGAAGCAACTTGATCGACTCGGGCCAGTCAAGGCCGTCAAGATCCGCGATCAGACGCTCCGTGTAGGCCGTGATCCGAAGCATCCACTGACGCATCGGACGACGCTCCACCGGGAACCCTCCGACCTCGCTCTTGCCATCCACGACCTCCTCGTTGGCCAGCACGGTTCCGAGTTCGGGGCACCAGTTCACCGGTTTATCAGAAACAAAGGCCAGTCGGATGCTGTCAGGATCCTCACCCGTGTAGGTGGAGATCGGTTCTGCCCGGTTCGTAGCGGGGTTCACCCAGGCATTGTAGAGCTGGAGGAATATCCACTGGGTCCATCGGAAGTACTCAGGATCCGTCGTGCTGATCTCGCGCGACCAGTCATAGCTGAAGCCGAGTGACTGGAGTTGGCTGCGGAAGTTGTCGATATTCCGCTGGGTCGTGATCCGAGGATGTTGCCCCGTTTTGATGGCATACTGCTCGGCCGGAAGACCAAAAGCATCCCATCCCATCGGATGCAGCACATTATCACCCTTCAGTCGGTGATAGCGGGCGAGAATGTCGGTGGCCGTGTACCCTTCGACATGGCCTACATGGAGACCATCTCCGCTGGGATAGGGAAACATATCGAGCACGTAGTACTTCTTGGCATCGGCACGGAAACTCGGATCTCCCGGATTTGTAGCACAGAAGGCTCCGGTCTCGAGCCAATGCTTCTGCCAGCGGGGTTCGAATTCGGGGAAGGGATAGTTCTTGCGGGTAACGGACATCTGGTTCGAAGTAAGAAGTGATTATGGAATCCGAAAACATCCCTTCCGCCAAGCCGAGTCAGCACGAAAAACCAGAGATTCTTCTGGCCACGCGAAACAAGCATAAGACCCGCGAGATCCAGACAATGCTCGGAGAGGGGGTTCTCGTGACGGATGCAACCCAGTACGGGCATCTCCCCGAGATCGAGGAGACGGGCGTCACCTTTGAAGAAAACTCCAAACTCAAGGCCGAGGGGATTTCACTCCATGTCTCGGGAATCGTTCTGGCCGATGACTCGGGCCTCGAAGTCGATGCCTTGGGAAGAGAGCCGGGAGTCTACTCCGCCCGCTATGCAGGCCCGGGATGCACTGATGAGGCGAACACCGAGTTGGTGCTCAAAAAAATGAAAGGCTTTCCTGACGAGGTCCGTACGGCGCGGTTTCGTTGCGTGCTGGCAGTGGCCGAGAACGGTGTGACCCTTGCAACCTTCGACGGAACCGTGGAAGGAATTCTCGCCCATGAAGTGAGGGGAGAGGGTGGATTCGGCTACGACCCCATCTTCATGCCGATTGGTTACAAAGAGTCCTTTGGGGAGCTTTCATCCGAGATCAAACATAGCATGAGCCATCGAAGTCGGGCGCTTGCTCAGTTCCGCGCATGGTGGGCATCCCGCGATTGATTCTCCTGATCAGCTGTTTTTCTTTGGGATTCTGCTGATGTCGAACTCCGGCGGTGGGGTGCACTCCTGATTGATCCACTGGATCACTGCTGCCCATCCGGCGCTCTCCTCGTCGTGAGGTAGGTATCCTCTGATTGCCGAGACCACTTCCCAACCATCATGGAGATGAGCCGTTAGCACGGGATCGACCATTTCGGTTTTTTTGACTTTGGCGATGTAGTCATCCGGTGCGATCTCCTTGGAGACCTTTCCGTAACCCGGCATCCTGCTGCCCCCGACCATTCTCCAGAGTTTCTGTTGAGCCACGAGTTCCTTTGTTGCCATGGTCAGCATTCTGGCAAGGCCATGATGCTGGTGCTTTGGGTGAACGAAGAGGTCCGCTCCGTAGAGTGTGTGACCTGAGGGATCATGATCGGAAAATGTTCCCTGTGCGGTGAGTGTCTCCCAATCGTCATCAAGGTGAAAATGTGACAAATTGATCAACAGCGTGAAATGGGCACCCGCCACCTCCCGGCTCTCCTCGTGAACTACCACAAACTGCCCTTCCGGGAAGAGTCTATGGTGGTTTGCTAGCTCCTCGTCTGAATAAGGGCGCTCCGTTGGATAAACCAATTCGCATATTCTGGAGATATCGGCGAAATGCTCGGCGCTCATCAGCTGTAGTGAATACCCCTCCGGGGGATGGTGCTTGCTCTCCGTCATCCACAGTTAAATATCCTTCTGCCTTACGGAAAAAAAGCTCGAACCTCAGCTCTCGGGAAAAACTTTCCTCATCCTCCCAGCATTCTACACTCGTTCCATGGAAGCACCGGACTCCTATTCGAAAGCCCTGGGAATGATCGTTCATATCGCCGATGGGATTGGTGTGGCAGTACTCGTGGCGGGCCTGATTTTATCGGCATTCCTTGCCCTGCGAACCTGGTACAGGACGGGTGATGGGGCCAAGGCCTATTCCGTGCTACGCCGTACCCTCGGTGGAGGGATTCTGGCCGGACTGGAGGTGCTGGTCGCGGGGGACCTCATCAGGACTGTGGCGGTCGATCCGACCCTGAATAATGTCATCATCCTTGGTGTGATCGTTCTGATACGGACCTTCCTCTCATTCTCTCTGGAGATCGAGATCGAGGGGACGCTCCCTTGGAAGCGCGCCCTCACTCAATCGGGAGTCTCGGTGATTGCCGATGCGGTAAAGAAGTCGGAAGAGTAGTCGCCGTAAGGTCTTGGAGGAAACCCATGAGACGTCTGATCGACTTTTGGGCTCTAGTGTCGGTCCTAGTCGTCTTTGGTGGCGCTCTTATCGCCCTTATGCGGCGCCTGGATCGGGGTCGTCGTTCCCTTCTCAGCAAGAAGGCATTATTGCTGACCGATCTCCATGATCAGTTGGAAAAAAATCCCTCTATTGGACGCGCCGTGGCTTTTCTTAAAGAATCCGATTTTGAGAAGAACTTCGAACACCTGTTTGCGCCCGAAGTTGCATCACTCACGGAAACCGAGGCTGTTATCAAAGAGGACCTCGATGCGCTCTTCCAGTTGCTGAACCGCATCGCCCAAGCTGTCTCGATCACCAAAATCCTGACTCGCGAAGAGACGGAGGTCTTCAGCTGGTACTTCCGGTTACTTCAGCATCACCCGATCTTGAGTCAGTATTTCTACAACTCCGGATTTCTGGATCTCTGGGACTTCGCCCAGTCCTGGATGGAAAACCTGAGTGGGGACGAGATCGAGATCTAGAAACTAAAGATCGTCGTCGGAGTCGTTACTAACCCCCTTCTTTACGCCGCGCAGTTTTGCTTCAATAAAGGGGTCGATTGCTCCATCCATGACCTCCTGTACATTGCCTGTTTGAACTCCGGTGCGGTGATCCTTGACCATCTGATAAGGCTGAAAGACATAGGAGCGGATCTGACTACCCCAGGCGATCTCACCCTTCTCGCTGTACTGGCGGTCGATTTCTGAGCGCTTCCTGTCGGCTTCAAGTTGGTAGATCTTAGCCTTGAGCAACTGGAGAGCCTGTTCACTGTTTTTTCCCTGACTCCGCTGTGCCTGACAGGCAACGACAATTCCCGTGGGGATGTGGCGAAGGCGGACGGCGGTTTCCACCTTATTGACGTTCTGTCCACCTTTGCCGCCTGAGCGGAAGGTGGAGCGTTCGATGTCGGCGGGGTTGATCTCGATGGGGGCATCCTTGATCTCCGGCGTCACATCGATGCTGGCGAAGGATGTGTGGCGACGCTTTGCGGAGTCAAAAGGAGAAATGCGGACAAGACGGTGGACGCCGCGTTCAGCTTGGAGATAGCCGTAGGCAAAATCTCCTGTCACTTCGAGGGTCACTGACTTGATGCCTGCTTCATCACCCTCCTGGATATCGACAACGCTGGCGGTGAAGTCACTGCGCTCGATCCAGCGCTTGTACATGCGCATGAGCATGTCAGCCCAGTCGCACGATTCGGTGCCACCCGCCCCCGAGTTGATGGTGAGGTAGGCATTGCTCTTGTCGAACTCTCCGGAGAGGAGTTGCTGGAGTTCGAACCTTTCGATCTCGCCGGTCAGTGCATGGAATTCCTTGAAGACTTCGCCCGCGGCCTGAGCCTTCGCAGTGGGGTCGGGATCCTCCATGGCCATTTCCTTGAGGATCTCAAGATCGCCGACACGCAGCTCCAACTCTCCAAGCGGGCCTAGTTTCGCCTTGATGGACGAGACCTTTTCCATGTCCTTCTGCGCCGACTCTCGGTTATCCCAGAATCCAGGTTCCGTCATGCGGCCTTCGATGGCCGCGAGTTCAGCGGCTAATGCGGGAGCGTCAAAGAAACCTCCTGAGCGAGCCGAGACGATCGGCAAGCCCGGAGGCATCCAGGGTAGTAAGGTCGATTTGTTGTTCTGAAGACATTGGTATTGAAGGATGAAACCTGAAAGCTGAAACCTGAAAAAGAATAAAGGGAGCGGGTAATACCAATCACCATCAGAACTGACACTCTCCGGCTGGTTCTTTTGGCGTGTAGCAGTGTCGTCATCGCTCTGGTTACCTGAAGGTAGCCATCACTCTTCCTCCGTGCCACCCACCAAAACTCCTTCGCTGCTAAAGTGCCATTTCATCCTGTGATTGGTATAAGGATCGATTCGGAGTTAAAAATCCTCCGAGGGAAAAATTATCGAGCTTAGCGTCTATCGGCTTTGACTTCCTTCAGGTCTCAGCTTTCAAGTTTCATCCCTCGAAGGGACCTGCTTTGCAGCCGCTTCTCAGGAGCGCGGTTTGGCGCTTCCCAGACGGAAAATCGTCTCGCCATCTTTCATGAGATCAAGGCGATCGCGCGCAATCATCTCGAGATAATCTTTGTCGGTCTGGAGCAAATGAACCTCCTTCTCGTGCTCAGCAGTTGATTTTTTCAGCTCTTCGAGGCGTGTAGTCTGGCTAGCGAGATCATTCTTCAGTGAGGAGAGTCGGGTCCACTCCGGGTAGAAGGTGAATCCGGCAATCAGCAGGGCACAGACAACGATCAAACCAAAGACGACGCGCATCGCTGTCGGAAGGAATTCCGACTGTGAGCGGCGACGTGAATTTGAATTCGTTTGGATGACGTGACTACCCTGCATCAGCGATTTACTAGCACCTTAGCTTGCCGCCGTAAACAGCATCTTCACCGAGTTGCTCCTCGATGCGAAGAAGTTGGTTGTACTTGGCGACGCGGTCGGTGCGGCAGAGTGATCCTGTTTTGATCTGGCCGGCATTCGTGGCGACGGCGATGTCGGAAATTGTGGTGTCCTCGGTCTCGCCGGATCGGTGACTGATGACGACTGTGTAGCGGTTCTCCTTGGCAAGCTCGATGGCATCGAAGGTCTCGGTCAAGGAGCCGATCTGGTTAACCTTCACAAGAATGGAGTTGGCCACTCCCTTGTCGATTCCCTTGCGGAGAAACTCTACATTCGTCACGAAGAGATCATCCCCGACGAGTTGTATCTTGTCACCGAGAGCCTCGGTAAGGAGCTTCCAGGTCGCCCAGTCGTTTTCGGCGCAGCCATCCTCGATCGAGATGATTGGGTACTTGCCACAGAGCTTCTTGTAGTAGGCAACGAGTTCGGCACCGGAGCGTCGGCTACCGTCGGATTTTTTGAAGACATATTGCTTCTTGGTGGCGTCGTAGAATTCGCTGGAGGCGACATCGAGGCCGATCGCGATCTGCGTTCCGAGCTTGTATCCGGCGTTCTCAACCGCGAGAGAGATGGAATCCAGAGCATCCTCGGCCCCCTTGAGCTTAGGGGCGAAGCCACCCTCATCCCCGATGGCGGTGGAGAGACCGCGGTCCTTCAGCACACCCTTGAGAGCGTGGAAAACTTCGGTTCCGGCACGGAGAGCCTCGGAGAATGTGGGGAGGCCCTTGGGGATGATCATGAACTCCTGGAAGTCGATCGGCGCGTCGGAATGGGCGCCGCCGTTGAGGATGTTCATCATGGGGACGGGCAGTACCTTGGCGTTCGGACCGCCGAGGTATTTATAGAGAGGGAGTCCGAGTTGGGCGGCGGCAGCGCGAGCGACGGCCATGGAGACGCCGAGGATGGCGTTAGCGCCAAGCTTCTTCTTGGTTGGGGTGCCATCCAGCTCCCTCATCACGCTGTCGATGGTGATCTGGTCGAGGGCGTTGTAGCCGACAAGCTCTGGAGCGATGTGATTGATGACATTGCCGACAGCCTTGCTCACACCCTTGCCGAGGTAGCGGCCCTTCACATTGTCACGGAGTTCCACGGCCTCATGCTCTCCAGTGGAGGCTCCGCTTGGGACGGCTGCGCGTCCTACGGCTCCACCGGCCAAGTGGACATCGGCTTCTAGGGTGGGGTTGCCTCGAGAATCAAGGATCTCACGGGCGTGGATGGCTGTGATGGTCGTGTCGTTCATCTGTTGGTTAATGGTTAATGGATGATTCGGAATAGGTAACAGGGAATTAAAAACTTTAAGTAATTGTCGTGCCTAAGGAACCTAGGAGGTGGTTCCCTCGGTGGATCCCAGTGCGGCTAGGTCGGTAAAGGGTTCGATCGAGACTATTTTCATGGAGCGGGTGCCTTTGTCAGCTGGGAGCTCGATGACCTCGCCGATCTTTTTACCGAGCAAGGCTTTGCCGATGACAGCCTGATAGGAGACCCAGCCCTTATCGGGAACCCCGTCCCAGGCTCCCAGGATGCTGTAGGTTTCAGCGGAACCGCCTTCCGATGGCTCGACCGTCACCACGGAGCCAATGGAAACGGCTGAAGTATCGACATTCTCGAAGTTCGTGGCGCGGGAGTTATTAAGCATGAGCTCAAGCTCTCCCTTCTGACGGTTGAGAACTGCTTGCTGCTCCTTTGCCGACTTGAACTCGAAGTTCTCGCGCAGATCCCCGTAGGAACGGGCCGTGGCGATATCGCGGATGTTTTGAGGGATAAGTACCTTCTCGATGTGCTCAAGCTCCTCCTTGCGACGTTGGAGACTGGCCCAGGAGACGACGAGACTCTCGGCGCGCTCAGCAGGTGCCTCTTGATCCCCAGTGACTAGGGATTCGAGTTCGGGATGAATTTTGAGGATGCGTGCCAGCAGGGAACGCCTATTCAGATCTGCAAAGACGGGGCTGAGCATGATCTTGCGGAAGGCCTGACGTGCTGAGTCGCGCTCGGCCTTACCAAGGAGGTCTGCTACGAGATCGCGATCCTCGAAGAGGAACTCCTCGAGGCGCTTGCTCTTGATGTCGGCGTGCAGATCCGACTCCATGGCTGCGAGAATGGCGGCGAAGAGTTCCTCGTCGATGAGTTCAGGTAGGGTCTTGGAGCGTTCCTTGCAGAGCCAGAGGACATAATCGGAGCTGGCGGAGCGCTCCCGGATCAGTCGGCGGGTATGTTCTGCAAAAGCCTCGCGTTTTTCTTGGGCCACGAAGAGCTTGAAGATCTCGCCGCTCAGGCGGGGCTCGGAGGTGCGGGTGAGGCGTAGCACCTTCTCCTCCCAATTCTCGGGGAAAGCGGCAGGGAAGGCTTCGAGGACGCGGCCGTACTTGGTGGCTGGGATTTCTGCGAAAATTTCGGTCAGCTTGGCCGGAGAGTCGGCCAGGAGTGATGCGATGCTGGCCGCTTCGGGGCCTGGCTTGAGGGATTCGTGCTTGGCGCAGATCTCGTCACGAATAATCAAGAGTTCGATCGCCTTGGCGGCGTGGATCCTGCCGCCGCGCTTGGCTGCTTCCTCGACCTCGGCGGACAGGGAACGGAGTTCCTCCACTTCCTTGGCGAAGTCGTTGAGTGATTTGAGCGCCGTGTCGAGGGCGGCGACCTGCTCCTTCGGGTGCCGTGCCGCACGGAACTCGCCGATCAGGCGTTCGTGGGGATTCTGGGAGGTCTCCTGGAGGACAATCGGCTCCCCTTTCTTTGTCGGAATGAGGTAGTGACCGTCGGTCTTGAGTTTCTTCTTGGCGGCATCAAACCACTTCTTGAAGCCGGATTCATCGTAGACGGAGGGAACCAACGTTGCGGCGATCTCGTCGGCCGTGGCCTTGCCTCCGTGATCGGCAAGAATAGAACGGACGAGCCCTATCGGGTCGGAAGCTGCCTGTTGCCGGACTGCAGCAGCATCGGTCGCCGCACGCGCGAGGATATGCTCCGAAGGGATGTGGGTGAGGGTCTCCGCGGCATACTGGAGCTGCATCGGGTGTCCCTTCTTGGTGCCGAAATCAATCGTGATCTGTCCCATGATCAACTCCCAGCCAGCGATCTTACCAAATCCCCAGCTGCGGTGGGTGCAGAAGGCACCGGGAGAGAGTTTGGAGAGGGCTTCGGCGGCGGCGGCGGTGATTTTGCCGGCGTCGATGTAGGGATTTAGGTCTTCAATCATGAGTGCGCGGAGTCTAGAGAGCCCCGTGCTTTTAAGAAAGGAGATTCAAGTTAAAAGACTTATTCTGAATCGTTTTGCAAACACGCTGCCAAATATTCGCAGAGCGTTTCGCGGTCCGCGAGATGCGTGAGTTGGGCTGATTTTGAAAGCACACCGAATCCTTCGCCGTAGGAGGGACCATTGACGATGCAGGTATCGGTATTGCATTGACGAAGTTGAGTGATTCCGGCGGCTACGGTTGACTCTCGGTCGCCAGAGGCTTCAAATTTCCAACCGATGATCCTGGCCGAGGGGAACCATCCGCGCATGAGAGGGAGGAGTTTGGGGGTCGGTTCCAGCGTGAGGGTTAGCGTTCCATCTGAAGTTGGGATTTTTCCCGTTCCCGCAGAGGGCAGGAAAAAGTCACTCACGGCAGCCGCATGGAAGATACCGGTGATTGAGTGCTGTTCTTCCGAAAGATTCTCCAAAGCGACTTTCAGATCTGCAGTGCTACCAAAGGGAATGACCCGTTCGCAGCGTTTTAGCAGTTCGGTGGATTCGGCCGTCGAGCCGACTCCCCGCAATGCGATGACGGAGTGACCGGATTCAATCAGTCGGAGTGCTAGCAGGGTGCCGAGATCTCCGGTCGAGCGGTTACTGATAAGACGCATGGAGTCGAGAGGCTCTTGTGTTGGGCCGATGGTGACGAGGATGGTCATTATGGGAGTGGGAAGGATGAAGTCGAAAGTTGAAAGTCGAAAGTCGAAAGTCGAACTAAGCTTATGGGAAGCGGCTTGGAGAAGTGCCGGCTGAAGGGAAAAGAACGGAAGAACACGCAGGCGAGGCATAGAAGTTTGGATACCGCAGTAGGCCGTCAAGCGAAGCTGTAGTGATATTGCCTCGCCGTCTCCCGACGGCCTCGCCCCTAACGGGGCTGTACTTCGTACAGGCTACTCCGTGCTTCCCAGCACTCGGCGTTGCGAGCGCAGGCAAACACCCTGCGGGATCAAAATCCCAAACCGTTACCTCAAATGTATCGATCGGCTTCAGCGAGGGCGCATCGCATTGCTTCGTAGCCAAAGTGGCCTTGGTTGACCTCCTTGTAGCGTGCGCCACCCCATGAGGAGCAGAGAGCTTTTAGTGAATCTGGTGGGGAGAGTCTGTCATGGCGGCCACCGATAATGAGGATGCGTTCGGAAGCGGTGAGTGGAGTGAGCCGGCCGGGGGTGGTAAGGTGCGTATGACGGTCGAGTGCCGAGGAGGTGACCCCGTTCTTTTTGAGTAAGGAGGCCATCATGCGACTAGCGGGGCTTCCGAAGGTTGCATGGGTGACGTCAGCCACGGGTTGCAGGAGGATCGAAAAATCAGTCTCCTCAAGCGAAAGTGTGAGGGCGGCCACCCATGCTCCGTAACTGGTCGCAAGCAACGCCACGCGGTTGGAGCCACGGCGCTTGGACCACCGTATAAGTTGGCGCAACTCGATGACTGATTGGCGCAGGGTCTCGGCATTGCGGATCAAGTCGGAGGTGATGGCCAGTGAGCCGTTGAAGTGTTTTTTTGGCCTGCGGCTGTAGTGGTAGGGAAGGTGGGGGAAGAGGACATTCCACCCCTGCTTATTGTATCGTGTCGCTATTTTGCGGTAGCCAAGGTCATTCGCCGACATGAGGGCATGCAACAGGATCAGGGTCGGGGCCTTCTCCGGCATCTTCGCTTTCTTCGTTTCATGGAGGTGGGCGCGGGCGGTGTTGTTCTCAGGGTGTTCACCTTGCAAGGGTGAGGTCCAGGAGAGGAACTTGCCGTCGCGCTTCCAGACGGTTGCCGGTCGTCTTTTCAGCTCTTCGGGAAGCCCGTAGTAGCCCCGGTGGTCAAGGGGCTCACAGTATTCCAGGTAGTCTTTCAGGTGCTCGCTGGTGACGGCGTGGTGGCGGAGTCGCCACTGGGCCGCGTTCATCATGGTGCACATGACGCCATCCATTCCGGTGTGGAGGAGCCGTCTAATCATTCGACACTCCCTTTCCTTGCCTGAGGTGTCTGTGGAAGATCCTCGGGAGTCAGACCGAACCGCGCTATGGCCTCCTCCTTGAGCGAAATGAAAGCCTTCGAGAGATCCGCGGCAAAGCGCTCTCTGACTCCTGGTTGCCGGGCCTCCTCTTTTGGCGGTTCAATAGCATCCCCAATTATCAGGTAAATGGTGATCCGACGGAGCCAGTTGTCCGGTTTATAGAGACGGTCACTCCCAATAAGGGCGCAGGGAACAACAGGTGCTCCCGAGTAAATGCTGAGCATGGCAAGGCCTGGCTTCATGGCGGCCCCGTTCAAGATCGACCACTCCCCGGCCCTGATGCCCCCTTCTGGAAAGATCCCGATTACCCGCTCGTCGGCGAGTCGATGGAAGGCCTGCCGGAGCGCCGTGCGGTCAGCTCCGCTCCGGTCGACGGGAATACAGTTCAACCAAGTGAAGACCCTCGCCGACCAGCCGCCTCCGAAGAGTTCCCTCATTGCAAGCCAGTCGAGACGACGCGGAAAAAAACCACTCAGGATGGCGGGATCAAAGTGGCTGATGTGATTGGAGGCCATGATGAGAGAACCTCGGCTGGGAACCGGAGCCAGTTCGACAACCTTCACCTTGCAAGTCAAAGAGTAGAGGATCCTGCAACCCGTGATGACGAGCCAATGAAAGGCCGTCCGAAGGATTCTCTCCGGCAATTGACCGCACGAGTGGAGATGTGCCGGAGATGCCTTCACCGAGGAAATGAATCGAAATAAACTAGGCTTTTTCCAGAAAGTAGCCCTGCTGCTTTGTACTGACAGGGCGACCAAGCTTTTCAAGGACGAGCAGCATGTCCTCCCAGACTTTCCTCTTCTCGGCGAGCGTCTGATTTCTCAACAGATAGGCGGGGTGGTAGGTCGGCATGAGCGGCACTCCGTGATAGTCGAGCCATTTGCCGCGGACATCACGCATCGTGCAGGGCTCTCCCAGCAATCCCTCCACGGCGGTCAGGCCTAGGGCGACGATGACCTTGGGTTTGATGAGTTCGATTTGTTGAGTCAGCCACGGAAGGCATGTGGCCATCTCTGCGGGTTTTGGCTTGCGGTTGCCGGACTCCCCATCCGGCATGTCGGGACGGCACTTCAGGATATTGGCGATGAAGATGTCATCGCGTGTATACTCCATGGCCCCAATGATCTTGGTGAGCAATTGACCGGCCTTGCCGATGAAGGGTTCGCCTCGAAGATCCTCTTCTTCACCCGGTGCCTCCCCGACGAAAAGAAGCTCTGCGAAGTGATTGCCGACACCATAGACCACCTGCGTGCGGCTGGTCACGAGGTGGGGACAGCGCGTGCAGGTTAGGATACTTTTTTTAAGGATCTCCAGCTTGGCAAGGCGTCCATCATCCTTAACTGAAACAATCGGGGTGACAGGATGTGATGGCTTGATCGTTGCCTCATCGGTTTCCTTGGGTTTTTCAAAGGAGGGGGGGAGAGAGACTCTCAGATTTTCAAGGCTTGTCCGAGTGGCTTTGGGTTTAACGCGCAGATTCTTGGTCATGGACTGGAGAATGGGGAGAGTTGCGTTCAAGGCTTCCTGGAAACCGTCAGATGTTACACTCATGCTCGGGATGATGTCTTTGAAGCCGGTAGGGGAACGAGCCCAAAATCAGAGGGAAGTGGAGCCTCACAGCAGAGTGGTTCACCGGTGCGGGGATGCTGGAACTCAAGCTTCCATGCATGAAGGAGGTGGCGTTTGAAGCTGTCTCGTTTGCCGTAGAGAGGGTCTCCCGCGATCGGATGTCCCAGACTCTGAAGATGGACGCGGATCTGGTGGGTACGCCCCGTGTGGGGCATACAGGCTATGAGCGTCCACCCGTCACGGGTGGAGAGGAGTTCGTAGTCGGTCACGGCATCCCGTCCCGAGGGGGCCCGGCGGGGCGTCATTTTCTGCCGCTGAACCGGGTGTCGTCCTATTGCCAGATCAATGGTCCCCTTCGCATGGCGTGGCCTTCCCCGAATGATGGCAAGATAGGTTTTCTTCACCTGTCGGTCGGCGAAGGCTTGGGAGAGTGCCGCATGGATCTGATCGTTCTTGGCTACGACGATACAACCGCTGGTCTCCTTGTCCAGGCGATGGACAATACCTGGGCGATGCTCCTCGGAGCCCGCCGAGAGGGATGCCCCGTGATACAGGAGGGCATTGACAAGAGTGCCATCCTCATGGCCAGCGCCGATATGCACGACCATGCCGGCCGGCTTGTTGACCACAAGGAGATCCTCATCCTCGTGCAGGATTTCTAGGGGGATGTCCTCGGCTCTGGCACCTGTTGGTGGCTTCGGCGGCTCTTCCTCGACTCGAAAGAGATCGCCCGGCTTCACCTCTTCATTGTTTTTGACGGGTTCTCCACGCAGGGTAACTCTTCCCGATTTCACAAGAGACTGGATCTTGGAGCGGGAAAATTGAGGAAGATGGCGGACCAAGACCATGTCGACTCTCTGGTGGCTATCCTCGTCGGATGCTGTGATTTCGTGGACAGTGGGTTCGTTCATGGGTTTTGCCTTCTAGGTCACGGGTGAGTTTCCTGATCCGCATCGCTTGAAGAATGGGGGTTTCCGCCATTAGGGTCAATGGATGTCGTCGGCCACCCCAGAGCATTCCGAGGAACCGTGTCCCTCCTGCGGGGTGATATTGGATACCGCAAGGGAACCCAGTTTCTCCATGGTCCGTTGTCCCCGATGCCGCTCCGAAGTCAGAGTCAGGAGAAGGATCGGCCCGTACGAGCTCCTGGAAATTGCAGGTCAGGGTGGAAGCGGTCGGGTTTTCCGGGCGCGTTGTGTCACGCACAATGAAGGGGTTGGTGACGTGGCACTCAAGGTGCTGGAAATATCACATCCCGATTACGAGGAACATCTGGTGATGCTTCGCAATGAGGCGGTTTGCGCCCGATTGGTGGATCATCCCGGGGTTGTGAAGGTTCTCAACCTTGAGGAGGATATGTTTGGGGCGCGTCTCGTGATGGAGTTTATGGGTGGAGGCTCTCTCCATGAACGAATCGGTCCGTCGGACTCAGGGATAAGTCTGCTCGACGAGGGAAGTGTCCTGAGGATCGGAGTTGAGATTCTCGACGCTCTTGTGGTGGCTGAAGCCCGGGGTATCGTGCACCGTGATCTCAAGCCGGCCAATATCCTCTTCAGTCATGACGGAAGCGCCAACTTGGGGGATTTCGGTCTTGCCCGTAGCATTGCTGCAAAGCCCGTTGCTCAGTCCCATCTTCTCGCCACCCCTGATTATGTGGCTCCCGAGATACTGAAGGGTCACCCCGGTGATTTTCGCTCCGATCTCTACGGACTTGGGTGCTGTCTCTACCATGCGCTGACTGCATCTCCCCCTTATCAAACGGAAGGGCTCTCGATACCGGAGTTACTGGATCTTAAGTCAAAACCAGTTTCCCTTTCCGGGATGGATGCTTCCCCGGCTACGAGGGAGCTCCTGGCCAGAATGACCGATCCCGATCCCGGAAAACGCTTCGCCTCTCATGCCCATGCACGGAAGGAAATGCTCACCGCCCTTGGTTCGCGAGAACGAAAAGTGGGAGGACTCGGGGAGTTGATGAGAAACCTTCTCACGGGTAAGATTCGTCAACGCTGAAGCGTTTCCCTTGATTCCCCCTGTTCTTACTGAAAATGTACATGCCCGTGCGCAATTATCCGTCTCCATTACAACAACAAGGCTGACACGATTGATATGAGGCTGATTAAGTCATTCCTGATTCTCCTTTTTATAACGGCAACGGTCGTTATCTTTCTTCATCTTGTTGGCGCATTTGTTGGTGCCGGGACCGTGTGGCAAAATCTGATTCATGCCGCTTCCCTGCATCCTGCTGTGCGATGGCTTCCTCTGACTCTGGCCTTGCTCCTTGTTCCCGCTTCCCTCTGGATTGGCCTCGGGTCAAGTCAGCGGGAAATGTTGCTGCTAGCGCTTACGGTCTTTCTACTCCTGTTGGGAGGTTCGCTGGTAGCCTCCCTTTACAACTCGTATCTGAATCCTGTGCCTGGTATCGCGGCCCTCCTTCTTTCAGTGATTGCGATTACTCTTTTCCGGAAAACCGAGGCGGGATCTAGGGAGCCCGTACTGCGTCGTCTTTTCGGTCAGCGACTGAGGCCCGAGATCTTCCGGCAACTTGTCGAAGGGGAATTGGCCGTCGATTTTCCCGGTGAGATGCATGAAGCCTCGGTGCTTGTATGCTCTGTCCATAACCATGTCGAACTCATGGAGGTGCTGAAGCCGGAGGATTATGTCGCCTTGATGAATCTCTACTTACGGACGGCCTCCGACTTTCTGGTTGATATCGGCGGTTACCTTGACGAGTGCTCAGGTGAGAGTATCCGGGTCGTCTTCGGAGTCCCGCTCCCGCCCTCGGGAGTTCTCAACCATGCGGCAAAGGCTGCTCGTGCGGCAATCGATCTGGTTTCACGGCTTGAGGAACTCAATCGTGAATGCGATAACCGCTGGCAGCAGCGCCTGGATTTTCGTATGGGGGTGAACTCGGGGCCCATGATCGCTGCCGCCTACGGTGGTGCCAGGTTGGGGCGTTACAGCGTTTCGGGTCCTGTGGTGGATTTTACACGTCATCTCTCCGCGGCCTGCGCTCAGTATGGATGCCGTATTCTGAGCGGTCCGTTATCCTATGAGATGGCTTCTGAAACCGTGGAGGGCCGCCCCATTGATCTTCTCCAGCGTGCCGGCAGCCGCCGCCGCGTCGAACTCTATGAGTTCCTTGCTCCGAAGAACTCTCTCTCGCCTGAGAGGGAGCGCAGTCGCGACCAGTTCTGGAAGGGAGTTATTCTTTTCCGTGAGCGCAAGTGGGAAGAAGCAATCAAGGCCTTTGCCTCGGCGCGGATTCCCGGCATCCCAGACAGGGTGCTGGATTATTATCTGGAGCGTGTCGAGAGGGCCCGCCGCGGCGACGATGAACTGACGCCCGAGCAGGCGTTGCTTGCGGAAGCGGTCTAATTTAGACTTACTGGTCGTCGGGATCGACAGTGCCGATGGCTCTCACTCCTTTTTTGGAAAGTTCAAAGAGTTCTGTGGATACCGGCTGAGGCGAGATCAAGTAGTCGTCGTGAATCGCCTGGATCATCTCTGGAAGTCGGTTTGCCAGCTTGGGAAAAACGTAGATTTTAGTACGGGATGGTATGGCCACAATTAACTCCGGTCCGAAGATTGCGCTGAATCGGCGGAGAAATCCGGGATTTAGGATGCAGGATGCAAGCCGTGAATCGTCCGAACTCATCACCGCCGCTTGGATCACCTGATGGGAGTCGCGCACCATCAGCGGGTTCAGGGTTGCCATCAGGAGGGAAGTGTCCTCCCGGGATTCCTTCAGGAAGAGATCCCAAGCTTCCGGGGACATCCTGGCATCCGACCCCAGGGGGGTCACTTCGCTGTGTCTGCTGACGCGGGCCGGAAAAAGCAGGGTTCTTTTTGATCCGGGAAGGAAACAATGAATTTGCGGACGCTCAAAGTAACCTCCGAAGAGCAAGGCTGGAGTCTCCTTTTCGTCGCTTCCATGAAGCCGGTGAGACGCTCCCACGAAAACTAGTGCACACAGCAGCAAGGCTGGAATCCCACCCGGGCACGACAAGCTCTGGTCTTTACCGCTTAAGATTGGTAGAAAAATGGGTATCATGATCACTTTTGTCGAAGGGATACTGGAAGATGTGCTTCCGAACCAAATCGTCGTCAATGCTGGTGGAATCGGCTACCAGATTCTCATCCCCTTATCGAGTTACAGCAAACTCTCCTCCACGGGAGTCAGAGTTCGGGTGCTGACCCATCACCATGTGCGTGAGGATGCTCAGATTCTCTACGGTTTTTCCTCTGCTGAAGAGCGCGATCTCTTCCGTCTTCTTATGGCTCATGTCTCAGGTATCGGCCCGAAGCTAGCCCTCGCTATCCTAAGTGGAATGGAAGTTGGGCATTTCAAATCGGCCGTGGTCACTTCAGATATCGCGGCGATTTCGAAGATCTCCGGAGTCGGCAAGAAAACAGCCGAGCGGGTCGTGCTGGAACTCAAGGACAAGCTCGGAGTGGCTGCGGAATGGGAAGCGGCAAGCCGTGGGAATGCACCATCGGGAATCGAGCGTCATCTCCACGATGCCGTGCTTGCCCTGATATCGCTCGGTTACAAACAGGTCGATGCCCACAAGGCCGTGAAAGCTGTAATGCCCAAGCTTTCGCCCGATTCCTCTGTAGAGGATGTGGTGCGTGAGGCACTCAGGAATCTGCTCTCGTGATAGCCAGCGCCCCAGTGACGACACCTGCTCGAGTGCCACTTGAGGAACTGCGTCGCCGCGTTCCGGAAGGCAAACTCTTCGCCGGGAAGGAATGGCTCTGGGCGCCTTCGCCCTACAATCTGGATGGCAAACTTGCCCGGGAGCTTGAATCCATGGGCCACCGTCTGCTCCAGTTCGCAGAGGCCTGTGATCTGCTCTATAGGCAGAGCGTCGACGGGCGTCAACCCGCCTGGATTGCGGATCTTCTCGATCGGGGAAAGCCTCCAGAGGTTGTTGCGCTTGGCAGGAATTTCGCCTTCCGTGGCCAGATCGCTCGGGTGATCAGACCCGATCTCATCCTCACGGAGAAAGGGTTCTCGATCTGCGAACTCGATCAGATCCCCGGAGGGATCGGCCTCACCGGATGGTTGAATGAAACCTACGCATCCTTCGGCTTCGACGTGCTCGGGGGGGCTGAAGGGATGCTCGAAGGATTTTCCTCGGTGCTACCCGGGGGAGAGATCGTTGTTTCCGAGGAGGCTGCCACTTACCGACCCGAGATGGAATGGCTGACAGGGCGTCTCACCAGAATGAGCCTGGAACGGGGAGGAAATCTCCTTTGGAAAGTTGCTGATACCTCTTCACGCGATGAATGGAGTGGCAATATTTACCGCTTCTTCGAGATGTTCGATCTTCTCCAGGTACCATGTGCCCAAGGACTCTTTCGCAATGCCTGCCAGGGACGTGTCTCTGTTACCCCTCCGCCCAAGGCGCAGCTTGAGGAGAAACTCTGGATGGCGCTCTTCTGGATGGCTCCGCTCCGTGACTTCTGGTTCCGCCAACTTGGTGAACGCGGAATGCAATCCCTGCAAAAATGGATCCCCTACACCTGGGTGCTCGATCCGACCTCGCTTCCTCCAAACGCTGTCTATCCACGGCTTGAGATTCAGAATTGGAAGGAATTGGGAGCCTTCAGCCAGAAAGCCCGTGATCTGATCATCAAGATCAGCGGGTTCGACGGCCGTGCCTGGGGTGCGAGGGGCGTCTCGCTAGGATCCGATCTGCCGCGTGTCGAGTGGGAAGCAGTGATCGAGCGTGCGTTACAGGAGTTCCCGGAACATCCCTACATCCTTCAGGAATTCCGTCATTCTATCCTCACGGATCAAACTCTCTACGATGCCGACGGGAACCTCACCACGATGAAGGGTCGCGCGCGCCTGAGCCCCTATTTCTTTGTGAACGACGGAAAGGCCATGCTTGGGGGTATGCTTGCCACGGTATGTCCTGCCGATAAAAAAATCCTACACGGGATGAGCGACGCCGTGATGGTTCCTGTTGTGGCGGGCTGAGTGAGGGAAAGCCGCCCGGCTAGATCTTAGATCTCAGGTCATAATCTAAGCGTTCTGATTATGGACGCGATCGGTGAGAAAGTGGCACCGTTTCTGCATGCACACGCTCGCAAAAAGGGAGGGGCTGATAACGCAGATGTCTATTGGAAACCGAAATTCTCTGCATCAGAAAGGGAATGAAAGTCGAGGCAAGGGGCTGCTTGATCCTGTTCTCCGGGGATTGATACAGCACGGTTCCCTGCGAGTCATTGACTGGAGAGGATCTTCGCAAACCTATGGTGATGCTCAGGGAGAGGAGATTGTCATCCGGATTCATGATCAGAAAACCGGATGGAGGCTACTTCTTGATCCGCAACTCGAGGCCGGCGAGGCCTACATGGAGGGGCGACTGACAATAGAACAGGGGACGCTCCATGACTTCCTCGATCTGCTCTTCCGTTCGATCGGGCTGAAAGCATTGAACTACCCGATGAGTGGAATCACGGAACGACTGCGCGATCTCATGCGTGGTTTTCACCAGTTCAATCCGGCTTCACGTTCGCGAAGGAATGTGGCTCACCACTACGATCTCTCGGACAATCTCTACGCTCTCTTCTTGGATGCCGACAGGCAGTATTCCTGCGGCTATTTCGCGACCGGTGAGGAGACATTAGAGGAGTGCCAGGAGCTCAAGAAACTTCATATCGCAGCGAAGCTGCTGCTTCGCCCCGGTGACAAGGTGCTTGATATCGGATCGGGATGGGGAGGACTGGGGCTGACGCTTGCCGGAAAGTTCGGTGCCGATGTGACGGGATTGACGCTTTCGACTGAGCAGCATGCTCATGCCAATCTCCGCGCCTTCCATGCAGGGTTGGCCGATCGTTTGCGATTCGAGATGCGGGACTACCGTCATGAGGCGCGCAGCTATGACAGGATCGTCTCTGTCGGAATGTTCGAGCACGTGGGGGTGAATCATTACGGGGAGTTTTTTCGCAAGATCTCGGAGTTGCTGAGAGAGGATGGTGTCGCGCTGATTCACTCCATCGGCAGGCCGGAGGGGCCGGGACATACGAATCCCTGGATCGCTAAACACATTTTTCCCGGAGGTTATTCCCCGGCGCTTTCCGAAGTCCTTCCTGAGATCGAGAAAGCGGGGTTGTTTGTAACAGACATCGAGATCCTGAGGATGCACTACGCCGACACCCTGCGGCTCTGGCGCGAACGCTTCGAGGCGCGAAGGGACGAAGTCCGAGGCCTTTATGACGAGCGGTTCTGTAGGATGTGGGAATTCTACCTGGTCACCAGCGAGCTCAGCTTCCGGCATCAGGGGCAGATGGTCTTCCAGATCCAGTTGGCCAAGCGTCCGGATGTTGTCCCCATCACGCGGGACTACATTCACAGCTTTGAGGCCGAAAATAGCGATTAGGAAGCCGCGCTCACCAGGCCTTCGGCCGCCTGACGGAGTTCCTCTCCGTTTGTCTCGGAATCCTCGATGACAGGATGAGGCGGGTGGAGGAGTTGGTTAAGCATCCGATCCCAATGCTCCTGGCCCTTAATGATCTCAATCTCGATTCTCAGGTAATGGATCGGAATTTCCTGGTTCAGCAGGTGGGGCATCCTCACGGCATCCTTCTCCGTGGTGATGATGCAGGAGATGCCGCGGCGCGTGCAGCGTTTGATGAAGCGGTCGAGTTCTCGTTTCGAGTAGCGGTGATGGTCAGCAAAGCTCTGGGTCAGCTCCAGAGAGACACCGAGCCGGCGAAGTCCCTGCTCGAAGCTCTCCGGTGAGGCAATGGCGGAGAGAGCAGCGGCCTTGAGGCCCTGCAGAGAGGAGACGGGGATTTTCTTGCCGCTCGAGAAATCCTGAAGTTCTACCGGACGGTGCCGACATTCAATGATGGCGGCTGTTCTGTTATGGAGCCTGATGCGGCGGTAAAGGTCAGAGAGATCACTTCCGTCGCATTTGGTGATCAGGATATGGGTGGCCCGTCTCAGGTGAGAGGGTGGTTCGCGCAGTGTGCCTCGGGGAAGAAGATACTCGTTACCGAAGGGGGCCTCCCGGTCAATTAGGACAAGGTCGAAGCGGCGTTGCAGGCGGAGGTACTGGAGCCCGTCATCAAGGATCAGCAGGTCGCTTCCTAATTGGGAGATGGCATGGCGTCCGCATTCGACACGGTCTTTATCAACCACCACAGCGACCCCTCGAAGGTTCTTTGCCAGCATGAAGGGCTCGTCACCTGCATTCTTGGAATCCAGTAGGAGAGCCCCACCTTCGGAGACGACACGCACGGGGGAGGGGTCGTTCCCAGGGATCCGTCGGCGCGTGCTTTTGTATCCTCTGCTGAGAATTGCAACCTTCCTTCCGCGCAACGAGAGCTCTCGGGCGAGTTTTTCCACAACAGGGGTCTTTCCAGTACCGCCAACCGTAAGATTACCGATGCTTACTACGGGGCATCCGACCTGGTGCGGTCTCAGTATGTTGGAGGCGTAGAGTCGGATTCTGACGGAGACAATGGCGAGATAGAGGAAGGAAAGCCCACGAAGCAGGATTCGGAGTAGGCCCGCTCTTTTTCCGGCCCTCCTCTCCAGGATGACATCGACGGCAAACTGCTCGAGTCTGTCGAGTAGCTGCCTCATCAGGATTTGACGATCCTGGCCCCTTTGTTATCGGCGGCGACAATGGCCATCCTAGAACCCTTCGGTGCAGCAGCGCGCATTGAAGCAGCGATTTTTTTTGCAGAAACGGCATCAGGGGCAAGGCAGCAGATGGTCGAACCTGATCCGCTAAGCCATCCTCCAATGGCTCCGGCCTGCTCACTCGCTGTGACGACCTCTCCGAGGAAGGGTACGAGCTTGGCGCGGTAGGGTTGGTGAAGACGGTCGCCGAAGGCTCCCCGTAGCAGTTCGTATTTTCCGGTAGCGAAGGCAGTCGCGATCACGGCTGCATCCGCCGCATTAGCTGCCGCATCGCCGATGCTGATCGACTTGGGCATGACCTGGCGCGCGTCGGGAGTGGCTACCTCAAAGTCCGGGATGAGGAGAACAAAGCGGAGTTTTGCCGAGACCGGCAGGCGGATGGGATCGAGATGAGAGCGGGCAATCGTGAACCCTCCAAACATAGCGGGAGCCGCATTGTCAGGGTGTCCCTCCAGTTCCGCACAGAGGCGATAGATGCCTAGGCGTGAGAGAGGATTTCCGCACAGGGCATTGAGTCCCATGAGGGTGCCGAGACGGACGGTGACACTGCTTCCCAGACCTCGAGCCTGGGGAACAGTTCCCTTAATTTTCCAGGAAAATGGAAAGGGTGTGAGTCCGCTACCAAGAAAAAAGCTTTTTCCTGTGTTCTCTACCATCGCGGGTGGGGCAGGCTTCTTGTGCTCAGCAGTAATCGTAACGAGGTTTGCCACATTCAGAGCTAGCCCGAAAGAATCGAATCCAGGCCCCAGATTCGCCGTAGTGCCTGGGATGGAGACCGTGACGGAAGTTGTGAGTTTCGTCTTTTTAGTCACCTTGTTCATGTATCTGAAAGTATCACTTCTTCCGTAGTGACAATCAATATCTCGATGGGAGGGATTATCCCGTGCCTTACACGGGCTCTGGAATATGGCTTCGTTACTGTCGAATTGCCGCTAATCGCGGCATGCCAATATGTAGCCATGGGCATGGCTCATATAGACTGTTAATAAACAGCCCCTTTGGGGCGAGACGAGCGGAAGGGAGCGAGTCAATCGAACCAAGGTCCTCATCCCTTCTGCTCACGCCATTCAACGATATTGAATGGCGGTGAGGGAGGGATTCGAACCCTCGGTACCCTTTTGGAGTACGGCGCTTTAGCAAAGCGCTGCTTTCGACCACTCAGCCACCTCACCTTGATCGTTCTGTAGATTGCTGAAGCACCCCGTGATGGTCAATCGGAAAGCTCCCCCCTGAGAGAAGATAAGAGGTGGTCAAAGATGATTCCTGAAGACAAGCACAGCGACGACGACAGCGATCAGGGCGGAGATCAGGACTCCACCGGCAGCGACATCCTTGGCCTTGCCGATCCGCTCCCTCTTCTCGAGTGAAACCTCATCGGCCAGAAACTCCAATGCCGTGTTGAGAGCCTCCGCCATCCAGACCATGCCGATGCAGAGGAGGATGGCCACCCATTCCCATCGCCTAAGATGGAGAATCTTACCCGCAATCAACACGGCCACGGTTGCCAGAGCGTGAAGCTGGGCGTGTGGCTGGGTTAGCAAGAGAACTTTTAGACCGTTGAATGCATAGCCAAAGCTCCGGATACGTGCTTGGAGGTATCGGGTAATCATGGTTTAGAGCTTAAAGATTGGAGATTAGACTAAGGATTCGAACGACTCCTCTTTTTCCTCTTCCGTAGCAGGAAGTGAAGCCGAGAGAGTTTCCCACTCCTCCATCACCGAGCTGAGACGTTCCTGAAGCCCGACCAGTTCGCGGTTCAGCTCAAAGGCTTTTCCTCCAGAGTTTTCAAGTTCCAAGACCAGTTCCCGCTGCCGGGCTTCCAGTTTGGTGATATTCTCTTCGGCGGCTTTGAGGCGTGCCTGCTTCTCCCGAATAATTTTATTAGCCACTTTTCTGGCCTCGGCTTCGGCGCGACGCTGTTCCTTGATCTCCTTGAGTCCCAGCTTCACGCGTGGTGCAATTTCCTGGGTTCTAGAAGTCTCTGGACGGTAATCCCCTGGGGCGACAAGCGCCGCCCGCTCGGAGAGAGCCCCTGATTTTTCGAGGTAGTACTGATAATCACCCGAATAGGAGGTGAGCTTGCCCGCGCTGATATGCAGGACCGTGGTGGCCAGGGCCCTGATGAAGTGCACGTCGTGGCTGACAAAGAGGAGGGTCCCCTCGTACTGGCTCAGCGCGCCGATCAGGGCATCGATGCTCGGCATGTCGAGGTGGGTCGTCGGCTCGTCCAAGAGCAGAAGGTTAGGCGGATTAAGCAGCAGCTTCACCAGAGCCAGGCGACTCTTTTCTCCTCCGCTGAGTACTCCTACCGGCTTGAAGACATCATCCCCACGGAACAGGAAGGATCCCAGAATGGTACGGACTGTCTGTTCCGGCACCGGAGTCTGAGTCTCCATCGCCTCGGCAAGAACGGTCCTCTTCACATCCAGCATCTCGGAGCGGTGCTGGGCGAAGTAGCCGATCGAGAGGTTATGGCCTGGAGTGACCGTGCCGGCTTCCAGTGGGAGCATCCCCGCCAGGATCTTGAGCATGGTGGATTTGCCGGCACCGTTCGGTCCCACGAGAACGGTCCGCTGACCCTTCTCCACTTCCAGGTCGAGGTGGGAATAGACGACATGAGAGCCGTAGGCCTGTTTGATGCCTTCCAGTGTGATCACCCGCTGGCCGCTTCTCTTTGGCTGAGGGAAAGAGAAGGAGACCGTCGCATCGTCGCGCTCCGGAGCATCGATTTTTTCCATACGCGCTAGCTGCTTGATTCGGTCTTGGGCCTGGGAAGCCTTGCTCGCCTTGGCTCGGAAGCGGTCGATGAAGCGCTGAAGCTCCACGATCTCGCGCTGCTGGTTTTTATAGGCGGCCAAGTGCTGCTCTTCACGGGCGGCCTTCTGGGCTAGGTAGTCATCGTAGTTCCCCCGGTAGCGGTTCAGCTTGCGATTGCGGATTTCGAGGATTCCCACGCAGATCTCATTCAGGAACTCACGATCGTGTGAGATCGCCAGGATGGCACCGGAATATTTCGAGAGATAGCTCTGGAACCACCCGAGTGACTCAAGATCGAGATGGTTCGTCGGCTCATCAAGCATGAGGATATCAGGCTCCATCACCAGAAGGCGGGCCAGATGGGCACGCATGATCCATCCTCCGCTGAGTGTACGTGCCGGCTTGTTGACATCCCCTTCGCGGAAGGCAAGACCGCTCAGGATCCGCTTTGCCTTGACCTGAAGTGAGTGGCCGTCGAGTTCAACGAAACGTCCTGCTCCCTCATGGTGAAGGGGATCCTCCTCGCTATGCTCCCTCATCTGTCGCTGAGCCTCTTCCATGTCGGTGGAAATATTGGTGGCAAGTTCTAGGACGGTCTCATCGCCCGATGGGGCGCTCTCCTGGGGAAGGAAACCAACTGTGACGCTCCTCTCCAAGGCCACGGTTCCGGAGTCCGGGGCGGCCTCTTTGAGAATCAGCGAGAAAAGCGTCGATTTGCCCGCCCCGTTGGCCCCGATGAGTCCCACACGGTCTCCGCGGTTAATCTGCAGGGAAGCCTCCTCGAAGAGAGCTCGTCCGCCATAGGATTTGGAAAGACCGGAAGCTGTCAGCATGATGGAATGAAATAGAGGGCGAAAACGATGGCCTCTGAGGCTATCCTGTTCGATGAGCTCGAGCAAAAGAAGATTTCTCAACTCGTTGCTGGCTCGGATATCGAATCGCCATCTCTCCGGGTTTTCTGCCATTGTTGTCTAATGCCTTGGATCGAAATGATTTCCCTGCTGGCTGCTGCCTGCGTTGCGGGAGTGATCAACGCAGTTGCTGGAGGAGGCACCCTGATCACCTTTCCTGTCCTGATCCTCTTCGGCATGAATCCCGTGGAGGCAAACGCCACGAGCACTCTTTCGCTTGTGATCGGCACTTCAGGCAGTATCTACGGCTTCAGACAGCATCTCTCTGAGATCAGGCCCTGGCTTACCTCTTTTATCCCGGTAAGTATTGCCGGCGGCTTACTCGGTAGTTTCCTATTGACTCATGGAAGCCAAAGCTCTTTTGCCCGTTTGGTTCCCTATCTGGTGCTCTTCGCGACAGTGCTCTTCATGATCCAGGGGGTGGTGAGACGGCGGGTTGCTCATCAACTCGTGATGGAGGCGACGCAATCCCAGCCTGTTCCCTCAGGAAGAAGACATCTGATTATCGCCATGATCTTCCAGTTTATGGTATCGGTCTACGGAGGATACTTCGGGGCTGGGATCGGGATTCTGATGTTGGCGACCCTCGGCTTTCTCGGCCTTTCCCACATTCATCAGATGAACACGCTGAAGAATGTCCTCGGTTCCCTGATCAATCTGGTCGCCGCGATCTGGTTTACGGTGAATGGGTTGATCGACTGGCCACGTATGGCCGTGATGACCTTGGGTGCTGTGGCCGGATATTACATCGGTGCCACCTATTCCCAGCGCCTTTCTCAAGAGAAGGTGCGTTACCTCATCTCGGCGATCGGCCTGATCATCACGGTCGCGATGTTCTGGAAGCTCCGCTGAAGAACGGTTCCTAGTCAGCGATTCCTTGTTGTGAGGAGTGAGGGTGGTGGTGTTGGAGAAGCTTCCCGATGAAGTAATTTCCAAGCTTGAGGGCGTAAAAGACGAGGGTGATGGAGGCGAAGAAGATCAGGGTCATCTCCTCACTTCCGCGAGTCATTGCTTCCTTGAGTGACTGATCCAGAAGTCTCTCCGGTGCGGAGAGGATGTCCCAACTGTTCAGTCGGTCGAAACGTCCCAAGTATATGGCAAAGGCACTGAGTCCTAGGATGATCAGTTCAATTGGCAAGATGAGCCATTCCGCATGGTGCCGTTTCAATTTTCTCCCCCAAAGCATGAGGGAGAGAGTGAAACTCTGCATCCCAATCAGGAAATAGAAGAAGAACTCCAGCAGAAGGAGGCTCATGGCCCAGATGGGGAGTGGGGGATTCACCCGGACCTTGGAAACAAAGTGGATAACATCCGTGAGGACATAGGGGGCGTTTGGTAGAAAGAGCACCATCACGCCGAGAAGGAGCCACCAGAACAGTGGGTGGATGCGGGTATTATGGCGGAAAAGCAGGAGGGAAAGACCCAAAGGAATGAGCGCCAGGAAGAGATCCCACCCGAGGTGAAAGTTGGGACGGATGACGGCAACGGCCTGCTCGAATGTCTGCTGGAGAAGGGCATGTGCCTCGTGGAGTGGCAGGGGGAGATTTACTGGCGGCATGGTTAAAAAATAACAGGGGTGATGCTCAGAGATCCAGCGATTCCACAAACGATTTGGGTCTGGGTTCGTAGAATGTCGAGGCGGCTGTGAGCGCGGCTCTCCTGAGTTTCGGAAGTTCCTCGTCTAGCATCGTTATCAAATGGTGAGCAGCCTTGTTTGCCGGGCCTTGGCGGAGGGTCTTCGCCAGCAGCGTGAAATCCCGTTCCTTGCCGGCAAGTTCACCCATCAGACCGAGCTCATTGATAAGATCGGCACCTTGCTCGGGCCAGAACTGAGAGGTGATACGGATTGAGTACCAGAGCTGTTTCACTGTTTTGCGGAAGTTATGGAAAACATCCGGATCGTCATTGAGTTGGCAGAGGTCGAGCAGGGATCGTCCTCTTCGGTAGCTGCGACGCACACGCCGACTCACGTCTTTTTGCTGTAGCTGGTCGAGGATCCATTTGTTCACGGATCGGAGGGCCTCCTCAACGGATTCACGGACTCTTGGGATCTGGCGGATATCGTTTACGCGTCGCTGTTTGGCAATATCGGCAAGCCCTGCTCTGACCGAGGAAAAATCTTCCGGCATCAGCCCTTCCGTCTCCAGCAGGAGATCCAGAGCTTGAACCTGCACCTCTGCATCCCTGAGTGGACCCATCCTCATCATGGCATTATGAAGCAGTTCAGAAACAAATTTTCGGTGGATGCTTCCCAGTGCAGGGGAAGCGAGTTGGATGACGGCCCTGACCTTTTTGATGGCTGTCCGAGCCTCGTGCACCGGATCGGGGGAGACATTGTTCCCAGTAAGTTGGGTGAGTGCCGCTTCAAGGTGGAGACGAGCGATCATTTGGAGCTCCTCTCCAATCGGTTTGTTGTGCCTGAGATGAAGGCGTGGTTTTTTCTCTGCTATCGGTGCTTTGCGGCCCCGTCCTGAAAGAGATTTTTTTCGCGTGCTCATCGTGATCAGGTTTCTTCTCCCTGCCATACTCCGAAGGGATGGACGGCCAGACTTGAGTTATAATAGCGGCGATCACCGGTCACTTCCTTGCCAACCCATTCTGGCATCGGAACCTCCTGAGTCTCTTTTTCAAGTTCGATTTCCGCAATAATCAATCCCTCGTTCTTGCCGTGGAAGATATCGACCTCCCAGACCAAATTATCGTGAGGGATGCGATGACGTGTCTTCTCGACCAGCGGGCCGTCGCAGAGCGTAAGCATCTTCCGGGCATCCTCGACGGGAATCGCATATTCGAATTCCGCCCTGGAAATCCCCTCTACCTCTCCCTTGATCGTCAAATAGGCCTTATCCCCAGCGATCCTGACACGCACCGTGCGCCCCCGTTCCCGGGAGAGGTATCCCTGCACATAAGGAATGCCTTGGGATTCCTTAAGCCAACGGCCATCCGCATCTTCACGGATGAGGAACTTGCGCTCGATTTCAACTCCCATCTAGGTAGCGTTGCGCCGATTTCAGTTAAAGGCAAGGGTAGGAGAAGGCGTCCCAGTTCCCGTTTGAGGAATCGGTTGATCAGTGTCATATTTTCAACTCTATGTGGATCTTATACGCCACCGCCGCCTCCGTCTGCTGGGGAATAAGTTATGCAGCCAGCGGACCACTGCTCAAGCAAGGGTTCAACCCCTTGGTTTTCTTTTTCGGATACTCTCTGTTTGGTTTTCTTGGAGCCCTGATCGCCCTCCTATCCACCGGGCGTCTACCCTCTGCCTTTGCCATCGCTTCGTTACCGCGTGGTGATCTCGGATTGTTTCTTTTCTCCATTAGCGGTTCGGCGCTCGGTGCCTATTTGACCTACGTGGCGATGTCCGCGAAGAATCCCACACTCGTTTCCCTCATCGAGATCTCTTACCCACTCTTTGTTATTCTCTTTGCCTGGGTGTTTTTCCGGGAGATGCAGCTGAACATGGTGACGATGCTTGGAGGTATTCTGGTGCTTGCGGGAGTAGCAGTCATCACTCTCGGAGAACGCTGAGCCCACTGATTACAAAACCTTAACAGGCATAACGGTTGCCTCTAACGCTTCGCTTTCTCATTTCTATCCGCTTGATTGACTCCTTATTCTGTCATGTCTTCCATACCCCACGAGAGCCAACTTCCATCCTGGAGTCGCCGTGAATTTGTCACGGGTCTTGGGGCGTTTGTTGCTTCCCAGCTTCTACTGCCGAGCGTTCTGGGTGGAGTCGAGCTTACCGCAGGCTTGAAGCCGATTCGGTTTGGCTTTCTTACCGACTGCCATGCCATGGATGAGCATGACGCCCCTGCGTGGCTTGACCACACGGCTGTACTGATGAACTCCCTCAAGCCCGATCTCATCATCGGAGGAGGAGATTTTGTCCATGGAGGATTCCATTCGTCGGGCAAGGTCATGGAGCATCGCTGGGGGTTGGCTGACACCTTTCTTAAGAAACTCAAGACAAGGCTCGAGCCGATCATCGGCAACCATGACTTCTACGAACCGCTCCAGGCCGATGGCACACCTTCTCAGGGAGATCCGCGCTGGCGCTGGCGCAAATATTTCGGGTTGGGGCATACTTACCGCTCCTTTCGCTGGCACGGGTACCGGTTCCTTATGCTCGACTCCATCAAGGTGGTGGGTGGTCAGGATCCCTACCGGGGATGGATCGATGCCGCGCAGTTGGCCTGGCTGGACCGTGAACTCGCCACTATTCCCTCTAATGAACCGATCATTCTCTGCACGCATATCCCTTTTCACACAATGGTTTCAAGTATTGAAGGATCCTTCGGACCGCTTATCGGTCCTTCACCGGGACGAATCCGTGTCCTGAATGCGAACCTCGTGATGGAAAAGCTCCGGAATCGTCCCGTTGTGGCAATTCTCCAAGGTCATGTTCACCTCAACGAGCGCCTTGAGTTGAATGGTATCCCATGCATCACCGGAGGAGCTGTCTGCGGAAAGTGGTGGCAGGGTCCGAATATGGGGACCTATCCCGGCGTCGGCATGATTGAGATTCTACCGAAGGGACCTCAAAAGGTAGATAACAGTCAAAAAGTGGCGTGGAATTACACCAACACCACCGATCCGATGAATGGCAACGCCAAGGTTACTGAGGATTCTACGATCAATTCTTACACCTAGAACCTGCTATCTACTCAAGCCGTGTGGTGAAGAAGAGCGATCGCGATCTCGATCACGATCAGCACGACGATCGCCACTTCGAGAAGTTCCCCCCGTGAACCATATGCCTCGGCATAGAGGGCGGCATAGGTGTCCCTGACGATGGAGAGTTTTCGGTCGACTGCAGCGCTTACTGTAGGCACGCGGAAAATTTCCAGAGCAGCCAAGTAGATACGTGCCAGATAGACGTCCTCGGTCACCTGGAGCACGTTGTCGGCCTTTTCTGTGAGTTCCGTCACCTCGGCGACCAGCGTGTAGAGCTTACGTGCAAGATCCGCGAAGCGTCGTGGCGCCAGGAGGTTCGTAGCCTTTCGTGCCTGCTTCACGAGCTCGTACATGCGTGGCAGTTCGTCATCGAGAAGCTCGTCGTAGTAGCGGAACTCAAGCAACTGAGCATTAGCGACCTCAAGGATGTCGGAGACATCCGAATCGTTGCGGGGCTCGTAGATGAAGGCCCTGTCCCAGGTGAGTACCACCAGATCGTCCTCGTAGTAGGAAAAGCGCTGTTTCAGGAGATCTTTGCGGGCCTTCTCGGAGAGGCGACGGTCCTCGCCGGAGAGGATGGGCACGAGGTCGATCAGTTCCGGAAGCTCGGCTCCTATGACCGGCCTGTCCCATTTTTGCACAATGGCAACGAGGTGATCCTCCTCCAGGATTGATGCATTGGGTCTTGTCATCGCAGGAGTGAGTGAGTCCCTGATCTGTTTCAGGAGATTCTGCCAAGGGCCTCCCGGGGCATTCGGACCGATGCTCCGGTCTACCGACTCGCAGAGTACAGAGTATTCCTCCCAACTCAGATCCATGGCGGGCACGCGGATGGAGAGGGCCACCACTCCGAAGTCATAGAGACGCGCCGAGACCAAGGCCTGATGACTGACTCCTGCGATCTCCAGCATCACGGGATTCATCGTCAGCAGAACAGGAGGCACATCGAAGGTCAGGGCCTTCGGAGGTGTCGAACTCAGGCGGCTGCGGCTGGTGGATCTACCGCTTCCTTGCGACCAGAGATCCTCGACCCCCTTCAGATTGATGGAGTAGGCGATGTCAAAAAGCCGCAGGACAATGACCGAGCCGGATTGTACCCTGAGTTCGCTCATGCCTTCAGGGTACTCGCACCCGACCTATCCCGCAACATCCCCAGGTTTCTTCCCGGAGAGAAAGCCTTCTAGGCTCTATCTTCCAGCGAAGTCACGGTCTTGCCAACGGCAGGCCCGACATACTCGCTCAGCGGCCTGTAGAGGCGGTTGTCGACGAGTTGCTCCAGAATGTGCGCCGTCCAACCCGAGGTGCGTGAGATTGCGAAGATTGGGGTGAACATATCGGTCGGCAGACCGAGCGAGTAGTAAACAGTGGCGGAGTAGAAATCGACATTGGCATTGAGTCCTTTGCGCTCCTTCATGAGCTCGGCGATGCGCTCAGACATCCGGATCCACTTTCCTTCGCCAAGTTGCTCGCAGAGTTGGACCGCCATGGAACGGAGGTGCGGTGCGCGGGGGTCTAGGGTCTTGTAGACGCGGTGACCGATACCCATGACCTTCTTCTTGGTGGCGATGGCATTCTCGACCCAGCCGTCGACCTTAGTCTCGTCTCCGATCTCCTGAAGCATGTGAATGACTCCCTCGTTGGCGCCGCCGTGGAGAGGTCCCTTGAGGGTGCCGATAGCAGAGGTGACGGCGGAGTAGATGTCGCTCAGCGTGGCGATCGTGACGCGAGCGGAGAAAGTCGAGGCGTTCATGCCGTGATCGGCATGGAGCACATAGGCGACGTCTAGAGTCTTAGCCGCCTCGGCGGTCGGTTCGACGCCATTCAGGAGGTAGAGGAAGTGAGCCGCCTCGCCGAGATCCTTGCGGACGGGAGGGAGATCCTGACCGAGACGGGCGCGGTGATAATAGGCTGCAATTACCCCGATCTTGGCGGTGATAGAGACGGCGCGGTGGCGATTGTTCGCCGGATCGATGTCGCCGTTCGGGACCTTGTCGTAGAGACCCAGCATGGAAACGCCGGTACGAATCACATCCATGGGATTGGCATCCTTCGGGGCGGACTTGATGAAGTCGATGAGGCCTTTAGGCAGCTCACGCTGCGATCCCAGTTCCTCATGAAGAGCCTGGAGCTGTGCTTTGTTAGGGAGTTCACCGTGCCACAGGAGGTAGACGACCTCCTCGTAGCTTACCTTGCCGGCCAGTTCGTCGATGTTGTATCCGGCGTAAATGAGGATGCCCTCCTCGCCTCGCACATCGCTGAGGGCGGTGGAGTTGGCGACGATACCTTCGAGTCCTTTGGCGATGAGGGGCATGGGATTGGGCTTTTGAGAGGTTGGATGATTAAATGATCGGGTACTGGAAAGTGACGTTTAGCGCTTCATCCGTCGGATGAGCGCATCTGCCATATCGGAAGGAGTCTCAGCAATTTCGATGCCAGCGGCCCGGAGTGCTGCGATCTTGCCGGCTGCCGTCCCCTGACCGCCGCTGACAATGGCTCCTGCATGGCCCATGCGTCTTCCCTCGGGAGCGGTTGCTCCCGCGATGAATCCGGCGATCGGCTTCTTGCAATGCTTGGCTGCCCAAGCTGCGGCCTCTTCTTCGGCGCTTCCGCCGATCTCGCCGATCATGATGATCGCCTCGGTTTCGGGGTCTTCGTTGAACATCTTCAGGATGTCGAGGTGGGAGGTGCCGTTGATCGGGTCGCCGCCGATGCCGACACAGGTACTCTGGCCATAGCCGCGGGTCGTGAGTTGCCAGACGGCTTCGTAGGTGAGGGTGCCCGAGCGGGAAACAACGCCGACACTTCCTTTCTTATGGATGTAACCAGGAGCTATGCCGATGCGGCAGCCACCATGGGACTTCTCACCGGTGCCTGGTGTGACGAGACCTGGGCAATTCGGGCCGATAAGACGGGTCTTGGAGCCCTTCATGGCCTCCTTCACCCTCATCATGTCGATGACGGGAATTCCCTCGGTGATGCAGACAACGAGGTCAAGGCCTGCGGCAACACCTTCGAGAATAGCGTCAGCCGCGAACGGAGGTGGGACGAAGATGGCGGAGACGGTAGCTTGTGTCTCGCGGACTGCCTGCTCAACGGTATCGAAGATAGGCACCTGGTTCTCAAAAAGCTGGCCCCCCTTACCCGGAGTGACGCCTGCCACGACTTTCGTGCCATAGTCGAGGCTGAGCTTGGCATGGCGTGCGCCGAAGCTGCCGGTGATGCCCTGGATGAGGACTTTGGTGTCGGGAGTGACGAGAATGGACATGGAGTGAAAAGTTAAGGTTTGAAGGTTGCCCAGGGATCAGGCGGCTGCTTGGACGGCGGCGACGATTTTATTAGCGGCGTCGAGGATGTTCTCCCCGCTCTCGAGCTTGAGACCGCTCTGGGCGAGGGTCTTCTTGCCGGCCTCGACGTTGTTGCCTTCCAGGCGCACGACAAGGGGGATTGAGAGTCCGGTTTCCTTCGCGGCCTCGACGATACCGTTGGCGATGACGTCACAGTCCATGATACCTCCGAAGATATTGACCAGGATCCCCTTCACGCGGGAATCCGCCAGGATGATACGGAAGGCCGAAGCGACCTGCTCCCGGGTGGCTCCACCCCCGACATCGAGGAAGTTTGCGGGACTGCCACCGGCATGCTGGATGATGTCCATGGTGGCCATGGCAAGACCCGCGCCATTGACCAAGCAGGCAATATTTCCGTCGAGACCGATGTAGTTGAGGCCGTGCTTTGAGGCCTCAACTTCGCGCGGATCCTCCTCGGTGACATCGCGCATGGCGATGATGGAGGGCTGGCGGTAGAGGGCGTTGTCGTCGAAGTTGAACTTCGCATCCAGGGCCATCAGGCGGCCATCGGTGGTGACGACAAGGGGATTCACCTCGACCATCGAGCAGTCCCGCTCGATGAAGAGGCGGTAGAGATTGGTGAAGAGCTTGGAGGCCTGGTTCATGAGCGGGCCGGTGAGTCCCAGTGAGGAGGCGATCAGACGTGTCTGGTAGGGCATGATCCCTAGGAAGGGATTGATGGAAAGACGGAGGATCTTCTCAGGGGTCTTGTCGGCGACCGTCTCGATGTCCACACCTCCCTCGGTGCTGGCGATCAAAACAGGAACCGAGGTGGCGCGGTCAATGAGGATCGCGAAGTAGAGCTCACGGGCAATGTCGACGGCCTCACCGACAAAGATCTTTCCGACTTCCTTCCCCTCAGGGCCAGTCTGGTGGGTGACGAGTACCTGGCCGAGCATCTTCGAGGCCAGCTCCTTGGCTTCCGCAGGGGTGTCGCAGAGATGAACGCCGCCTTTGAATCCGTTCTTGAAAGTTCCCTTGCCACGTCCTCCTGCATGGATCTGAGCCTTGATAACAAGTTTGCCTTGATTGAGTCCTTTGGCGACGGTCTCGGCCTCGTTGGGAGTCTGGGCAACACTGCCTGGTTGTGTGGCAACGCCAAATTCGGCGAAGAGTTCTCGGGCTTGAAATTCGTGGATATTCATTGAAGTAAAAAAAGAATACCTACACACTCTCACCCTTCAGGAAAAGAACTCACTGTCTGAAGTATGGGAAAAATACCAAACTGGAATTTTTTGGGATAGCTGATTAGGGCAATCCGCCCCGATACCCTATCCAGTCATACCTTATTACCGATTACCCATCACTTAAAGCAGCGGCCCTGCACCGAAGTGATCAGACGCAGGCGATTGCATCACATCCACCCAGATCGGAAGGGCCAGTTCCGCGCCGTAGCCCCCATGCATGATGGTCTTGGGATGGTCGAAGCCTACCCAGACGCCGCAGGTGAGTCCTTGGGTATATCCCAGGAACCAGGCATCCACGAAGTGGTCGGTCGTCCCGGTCTTCCCGGCAGCCGGCTTGCGGAGTCCGAGTTCAGCCGACTTGGCCGCCGTGCCCCGCGTCATGACCTCGGTAAGGATCCCTGTGGTGGTTCTCGTCGCCGCTGGGTCGAGCACGGAGATCCGGCCATGCGTCGCCCTATAGAGCACGGTTCCTTCGGAGTCGGTGACCTGTTCGATCAGGTGCGGCTGGAGTTTTTTTCCCCCGGTGGCCAGCGCCGTGTAGGCCGTGGTGAGATTCCTAAGCGTAGATTCGAAGCTGCCAAGGCAGATCGAGGGATAGCGAGGCACATGCTCGGCCAGGCCGAGTCGTTCCATGGTGGAGGCGATATCTCCCAGCCCCGTTTTCATGCCGACACGGACACTCATGGTATTCCGGGAATGCACAAGTCCTTCTCTGGCTTGCAGATCGTTGCCGAAGGTTCCGTCGCTATTCTGAGGATTATAGGCCGCAGAGCGGGAAGGGAGATCCGCTGCCGTAAGGCGCGCATCACTCACGGGTGTCTCGGGTGTGATGATCCCCCTTCGGAAGGCCTCCTCGTAGACAAAAGGCTTGGCCGAGGAACCGATCTGACGCATGGCGACCAAGGCCCTGTTGTACTTGCTCTTTGCAAAATCACGTCCTCCCACGATAGCCGTGATCCCGCCGTTGGCATTGTCGATAGCAAGGAGTGCCCCCTGGAGCGGCTCCGATGGCTCTTCTGCTTTGGTTCCCTTGGTGACATGGTGCTGCTGGCGGAAGTCGGAGCGTTGTTCAACCTCGGCAAGACGCTTGGAGACAGCAATCTCAGCAGACTGCTGGAGTCCGGCATCAATCGTTGTGTCGATATGCAGACCTCCGGAGTCGATCCTGTCCAGGGGCACCACCTGCTCCAGTTCATGGAGGATCGCATCGACGGCCCAGCTATTCATAGGGTTAATGAGTCTTTGCTGGGCGGGGTTCATCGGTTCAGCTTCTGCCTTCTCACGCTGGGCATGGGTAATGAAGCCCAGATCCTCCATCCGTCCCAAGACGACATTCCTCTGCCCGAGTGATGCATCGATATTGTTGAGCGGCGAGAACCTGTTCGGACTGCGGATGAGTCCGGCCAGTAGCGCTCCCTCGGAGAGATCCATGTCGGAGGCTGGTTTTCCGAAGTAGGCCAGGCTGGCAGCCTCCACTCCGTAGAGACCCGAGCCGAAGTAGATGCGATTCATGTAGAGCTCCAGGATCTTCTCCTTGCTCATTTCCATCTCGATACGGAAGGCCATGGCAGCTTCCAGGAACTTGCGGTTGAAGGTCTTCCCTCCCAGTGGGAAGCTATTGCGGGCGAGTTGCTGGGTGATCGTGCTGGCTCCCTGCTTCATCCCTCCGAAGAGGAGATTCCGTATGGCGGCACGGGCGATGCCGAGCGGGTCGATTCCGTGGTGCTCATAGAAGCGCGAGTCCTCGCGGCTGATCAGCGCATTGACGAAATTCGGGGAGACCCTCTCGTAGGGAACGACGACCCTGTTTTCCCCGACTGTCCTACTGTAGAAGGTTCCGTTGCGGTCGTAGATTGATGAACGCTGGGGCATCTGACCGATGGTTGAGATATCGAAGGTCAGGGCCCAGAGATAGTAAACCAAGCCGATCAGCATCCAGAAAAGGAGTGCCGCGAAGCCCAGTTTGATCAGAGTGATCAGGAAAGAACGCTTCCGTTTGGGAGGCTTTTTTTTACCCCGGGCAGGGGCTGTCTTGGATCGTCTGTTCACTTTTCAGTTAAGGATTAGAAAAGACTATCCGGTTATGGAGCTTGATGACGAGTCGCTGTTCATCGGACGATCCCATGGTGATGATCTTCCCATGATAGAAATTCAGATACTGACCCCCATCCCTGCGATCGCGGAAGGAGTTCTTCGAGAGAGTATCCTTGGTCGCGCCCAGGAAGCGGGCCTCGTGAAACTGGAGGCTGTGGACCTGCGACGCTGGACCCACGACCGTCATCGTACGGTCGATGATGCTCCCTACGGCGGAGGCCCGGGCATGGTTATGAAGATCGAGCCCATCGCCGAAGCCTTGGCTGAGCTTCGCAGGCCCGAGACCAAAGTGATTTTTCTCACCCCACAGGGTAGGCCGCTCAGACAGCCGATCGTCCGCGAGTACGCCAAGGAGGAGCATCTGATTCTGCTCTGCGGGCATTATGAAGGAGTTGATCAACGCGTTGCCGATCACCTGGTCAACGATGAGATCTCGATCGGAGACTATATCCTGACCAATGGCGTGCTCGGGGCGCTTGTCCTCACCGATGCTATCGTGCGCCTTATCCCTGGGGTCCTGGGCGATGACCAATCAGCGGTGACTGAATCCTTTGAGACCGGCCTGCTCGACCATCCCCATTACACCCGTCCCGTTGAGTTTAACGGATGGGAGGTTCCGCCCACACTCCTCTCCGGCAATCATGGCTCTATAGCAACATGGCGTGCAGAACAGGCACTGGAGGCTACCAAAAAGCGCAGGCCCGATCTGCTGGGTTGAGTTTATAATAGGGAAATCTAAAAGCCGAGACTCGGGCTGGCGGGGTGACTCTGGAAAACAAAAAACCCATCCCCACCCATTGAATGGGAGGAGATGGGTCTTCAGTATTAGTCTAAAAAATCTTTTAAGCAGTCTTCTTAGTACTCAGAACCATCAGCACTCCGATGGCTCCAATACCGAAGAGTGCCTAGGTGGAGGGTTCTGGGACGGCTGTTACTTGCGCCAGTAGTTATTTGCAGCAGCAATCGTAGAGAACTCAGTCGCTACTGTCTGCCCAATGGCTATGAGCATCATGGCATCGCCGGCATAAACATCCCTCAATTTTTTTCGCATCTCTTCATCCGGTTGGGTGAGTTTGATGATTAATCGTGCCATCTTAACAGCAAGTTGACGCCCCTCTTCGGGTTGACCTGACCCCAAAGTTGGGACACATCAAAACTGAAGTTCGGATGGTATTGGTTGGTTGATGTTGTGGATGGTTGTTGGGTGGATTGCAACCCTGGGCGTAG